>ENA-UEOR01000215-UEOR01000215.1-human-gut-metagenome-genome-assembly--contig:-NODE-215-length-33679-cov-26.866556_pt1 | contig 33679 bp, 32 predicted proteins | sample MGYA00242887_ERZ507890 | MGnify/ENA primary metagenome ERZ507890 (study PRJEB26167, sample SAMN06115431) | human gut metagenome | host: Homo sapiens | place: China:Guizhou | collected 2014-10-21...
GCCACCGCCGCCGTGATCCACGCCTTGATCGCCGTCAAAGTATTGTTCTCCATCGTTTTGTCCTTTCTGCACGAAGCCACATCGGACCTCGCGCGGTAGTATTACCAATCGTATTAGAGCGGGGGATAGCCCCCGCTCTGCTCACTTGTTCAGCTCCGCGAGCTTAGCTGCAATCTCCTCCGGGATGTGGCACGTCTCCGTCTTGACGCAGTAGCCGTCCGCGTCATAGGTGAGTTTGTAGCAGGGGGCGACATATACCTCCGTGCCGGCGCGGGAAATGTCGCGCGCCATGACGGGCTGCACAATGCTGTTTTTGACACCCGAGTTTTCGCTCAGGCCCGCGGGGGTATCGGTGACTTCGATGGGTCTGCCGTCGGATGCGATTCTCTTGCTCGGGAAGGAGTTGAGACCTTGGCAAAGAAACGGAAAAGCGGAACCGGCACTATAAGACAGCGCGGCGACGGCCGGTGGGAGGGCCGCGTTGTTGTCGGTTACGATGACAATGGCCTTCCCAAGACGAAGAATGTCCTCGCCAAAACAAAGCGGGAATGTCAGGAGAAGCTGCGGCAGCTCACCGAAAGCATGGTGGGGCGAAATGACCGAAAGGTCAAACCGGATATGCTGTTCGGAGACTGGCTGTGCTACTGGTATGAAACCCACAGCAAGCCGACGCTCCGCGCCTCCACGCAGAACAACTACGAAAACGTCATTTACAACCATGTCCTGCCGGAGATCGGGAAGATCCCGCTGAACAAATTGTCGCAGAATGATTTGCAGCAGTTCTACGGGCGGCTGAAAAAGAATGGCCGCAAGCGTCTGACGGAGCAATACGGCGCGGGCCTTTCCGACCGCATGGTGCGGATGTGCCACGCGGTCTGCCGCTCCGCCTTGGAACGGGCCGTGCGGGATGACCTGCTCCGTACAAACCCAGCCATCGGCTGCAAGCTGCCGCCGAAAAAGGCAAAGGAGATGCAGGTGCTGGATCGGGAGGAATTGCAGAAATTTCTCATTCAGGCGCAGGCGGACGGGTACTACGAGCTGTTCCTGCTGGATCTCTGCACCGGTCTACGGCGTGGCGAACTGATAGCGCTTCAATGGGAGGATCTGAACTTTGAAACCGGCGTGCTGACCGTCAACAAGCAGGCGTACACGGTAAACGGCGAATTGCAGATCATCCCGCCCAAAACCAAGGCATCTGTCCGAAAGCTGGTGCTGCCGCCTGCGGTGCTGGCCGTGCTGCGGGAATACCGCAAAAAGGTGGATTCCCGCTGGATGTTTCCGTCACCGGTGAAGGCGGATCGACCGATCACGCCCGGCGTGGCGCGAAGGCGGCTTCAGACGATACTGGAGCGGGCAGACTGCAAGCGTGTCAGATTTCATGATCTGCGGCACACCTTCGCAACGCTGGCGCTGGAGAACGGCATGGATGTGAAAACCCTCTCCGCCATGCTGGGGCATGTGTCTGCGGTGACAACGCTGGACATCTACACCCACATCACCGGTGATATGCAGCGCGCAGCCGCCGCCAGCATCGACCGGAGCATCGGCAAGATGGAGCCGCAGGAAGAAGCGGAGCCGGAGCAGAAAGGCATCGTGGACTTCCAACCCTATGTGGGGAAGAAAAGGAAACCAGGCACCGGCTGCGTCAGCGAACTCAATGACCACCTGTTTGAGGGACGCTATTCTCCCATATGGCCGGACGGGACACAGCATTCCCGCAACGTCTACGCCCACACCCGCGAGGAGTGCGAGGAAAAGCTCAAGGCGCTGATCACGGAGATGAACGAGGAACGCAAAAATCTCAAGGAGCAGCTTGCGGGCATCGCCCCGCCGACAAAATTGACAAAGAAGCAGCGCAAGCTGTGGGACTATATGCGCCTACACCCGGAGGTCACGGAGTTCTCGACCATCGCCAAACAAACCGGACTGGCACGGAATACGGTGAAGAAACATTATGGGATGATGGGTCTAATAGACCGTATAGCTCTTCCAACTTCTCTTCATTATAACGCACCCACTCTTGAGAATAAGTTTTTATAGGTTCCGGAGCACGGCCTATATAACGATGTTCGTCCAGAAAAGTCTGTACCCGGGCTTTCGTACCGCTCCAAGAAAGTTTTTTCCCGTCATACAGTAATTCCAATGTATCTCCCGGTTCCACGTATAAAGAGTAGAAATTGGAATTGGCATCCACAAAGCGATAATAACAAGCACCGTCCACGACCGGTTTCATTACGGTGGTTCCGGGAAGAACCTTACGATACCCCGTCGTATCTTCCGGTTGCAGAAACACGTCTTCCGTACTTTTATTCTCGACCGTTATATACACTTCTTGTGCCTTGGCCCCTACGGTTCCTATCACCGTCAGGCATAAACCGCCGACTAAGCTTATCAATCTTTTTCTTTCCATCGTCATTTACTATTTTGAATCAAATTACTCGTCTGCATAGCCTTCAATGGGAACGGATACGTTAGCAAATGAGACGCAGGAGACAAGGTATAGGTTTTCCCTTCAATCACACGTGTCTGCGTCTCGTTGAACTCCGTAGCAAAACGTCTGAGGTCAAAGAAACCGTTACAAGTGAGGAAAAGTTCACGTTTACGTTCCTCGCGTACCAAACGTAATGCTTCTTCCGCATCGGTCGGTGCAAAAGGCTGATAGCGACCGGGAACCATACGGCAGGCACGCAATGTTTCCATATACCCCATGGCTTTAGACAGATCTGCCGCGTTTCCCTTACGGGCATAACATTCAGCCAACATCAGATAGACTTCGGACAATCTCATCCCGCCGGGATTCCACTTGATAGCCAACGTTGAAAAGTTACTGTCACCCGCCGGAGCCGTCTCGTGCTCGGCCTTGTAACGGATGCAATAACGATAGCGCAAATCCGCATCCTTCTGGAAAAGATCCAGCACTTGCTTGGGCACGTACATAGGATAAGGATCGGTATAAGTGGAACCGAACTGATACAACAGTTGTTCCGGGGCATCATACTCAAAAGGTATTCTCGTTTTCCATACATTCTCGACAAAGTCGTTCACTCCCGCATACTGAGGTTCGTCTATCGCCATTTCGGGGTACCCTGCCGCCACAAGCATCGGAGCAAAAGTGTTATAGCCTTCCGTCATATCCCACAACTCGTGCCCGGCCCGGGCGGCCTCCGCAAGTGCGGAATCGCATGCTTCTATACATTGTTCGAACTCCCGTCGGAATAAATGTACCTTGGCTTTGAAAGCGTATCCGAAAGTCTTGTCGGGACGAAACGAATTTGTAGCCTTATGCGGCAAATCTGGTATAGCCGCTTCTATGTCGCGCTGTATAAAATCATAGGTATAGCCGACAGACTGCTGTATCCCCACATCTTCCAAACTCTCGAACATCTTTTCCCTGACAATGATACCGTGAGTCTGATAGGCCGTAGCAGGATCATAAGGGCGGGCAAAAGTGTTTATCAAGAAAAAGTAATTGTATGCTCTCAACACTCGTGCCTGAGCTTCTCCCATCCGTTTGTCCTCTTCCTTTCCCTCGGACGAGGCAATACCGTCCACCACGACATTGAATTTCGTAATACGGTCATAACATGCATTGTAAGCTGCATTCTCTATCATATCTCCGGCACGATCGTACGACTCGTCCCAGAAATAGGCTACCGAGTTCAACGGATTGGTATAACTTTTCAACTCTTCGGCCTTATACCAACTGGCCTCACCGGCCAAAATCCAGCTATTCATCATATCATATTCGGGCGACCTGTCCTCTATCAATCCCAAATAATCTTCGGTAGATTTCAGCAAAGCCTTACCTTTGGGCGTAATATCCAAATAGTCGTCGCAGGCCGCCAACGTTACAACCATGCCGATACAAGCCGTCCAATTTCTTATTATATTCCTCATCATTTGTTCTTTTTAGAATTTCACATTAAGCCCTAAAACATAGCTCGGCATGATAGCGTCCGTACGGGTTCCAGTATTTGCATTGAAAGCCTCGGGGTCAATATCACGCTTGTTGGCAGCCCAATAACACAGATTGTCCACCTGAGCCTTCACTGTTATGCCTTTCATTTTCAGTTTCGACACAAGCCCCTGAGGCAAAGTGTAGGACACTCCTATATTCCTCAGTTTGATGAACGAAGCGCTCTCCGTATTCACATCGGCATATTTCCAATGATAGTTGCGTTCCCCTACATTGGTATGCAGTCCCATGGCCGGAATATCGGTATCCGTATGTTCCGGAGTCCAGCGGCGTGAAATATCTTCGTGAATCGCTCCTCCCTCGATAGCATTGTATGGATCATAAAGCGTTACCACATCGTCACGCAGAGCATGGCCGGTATAATAAACGACTTTGGCAAACACATTCAATCCTTTCCAACGGAAGTCGAGCTGCAATGCACCATTCCATTTCGGAGTAAGTTGCCCCTATAATATACACACAAATCCCTCACAACACATTCCGGCTGTTTTGGAGGATATAAAAATCTTTTAATATCCGCCTTTTGATATAAAGAATCAACCAATGCCTGAACAATCCGACTCCGAAGTTTCTGTTGATAAGATAGTTTCTCCTCCAAAGAACCTTTCACTAACGGGATTAATTCACCTTTTACATAAAAGCTTTGTGTATTAAATCCATATCGTTTTTTCAAACTATCCTGCCCTACACATATTTTCTGCTGAACAAACCAATCGATAAACTCTTCCAAAGACATGTTTTCTTTTTTGGCTGCATCTTCTAACAGTTTCTGTTTGATCAGACCTGCAAGTACCCGACTTTTGATTTCATACGCTGTATTCAATATATCAAAAATCTCTTGTTTACTTTGAGACGCCAATTCTGAAAGAAGAATCTGTTCTCCATTCACTTCTGCAACAACATCATTCTTATTTATAACAGGAGTATTGCAAGCAATAAAAAGAAAAGAGAAGAGAAAGAAATACAATATTTTCATGTCTATGTGCTAATTAAATCAATTCTTATTGGTAAGTTTTACCAATAAGAATTGATTATAAACAAATTAATAATTAGATAGCTGATCGCACCAATTTTGTGAAATTGGTTTTATCCGTATTAAGGCATACGTGATATCTTGTATTTCGATCCAGCTGGACTCCATAATATGTACCATGCGGTTCATATTGGTTTTGGGGTCCTAACCAAACTTGTGCCCAATTCTTATTATTATGATCTTCATCATCAAAATACAAATTACCTGAAGCCATTTCAGCAGGAGCAATGACCCCATAATTAATACCTGCAGGTCCCACTGGAATATCGCCCCATTTAGTCATATTCCTATTTATATTCCATGCCAATGTAGCATTAGAATCTAATTTAGACATTCCAGAAATATGCATTACATCATAATAATTAGGATCATCAGACCACACGCCATTATGACCACCATCTTCCGTATCATGATAACGGACCAATGTCATGGTCTCTAAAGGTACATCCTCAAACAAAAAGACTCCCCCCGGATAACGAAATCCCGCATCCACCATACAAAATTCGAGACGCATATTATCTCCACCATCAACATACGTATCTCCAACATTACCACTTACGCTAGTTTTACTATTTCCGTTTTCACAATCAATTTTTATTGATAAATACTTGTAATTACCACAAGAACCAACCCTGAAAACTCCGACCCTAGGCGATGTTGCACCATAAGCCGTACGCATTACCTTCTCTTTAGCAACTTCCATACGTCCCATAATTTCCGCGATATAATTGTCCTTCAAAACCTGAATGGAATCTTCATCACCCGAAGTTTCGCATTTTAGACCATTATCACCCGCTTCTAACGTACCTAGCTCATACTCATTGTTCAAGCCATTTAATTCGGATTCTGTATCCAGTAATACAGAACTTCCTGCACAAGAGCAGCATAAAGCTACCATTGTTCCCAAAACCAATAGTTTTTCTTTCATCTTGGTTAAATTTAAATTTGTTTTTATTTAAGAGAAAATCTCTGAAAAGTATTTTTCATCCAAATACATTATGGCAATATCTATTTAACAGGATAAATTATTTATTCATCCCATTCCATATTTTTAGAATAGCCATAGTAGATTAAAATAGATGTCGATTAAACAACATCTACGAACTCCCCAAAAAGTTATTAGGAAAAACAAAAATTGAATGCGAACGCATTTGAGTAACATCCTTCAAAGCTACCCAACCTCTCTTAATTTGTTCCATCGCATAAATACTTATACTTGATTGGAATAAGATAGCTGATAATAAAAAGAATAGAAGTTTCATTTCCATGATGTCTGTGTGTTAGGTTCTGTGTGCCAAAAGTACGTAAGCATAATGAAAGAAACGAATTTCACTTGGTAACATAAGTAACAGTAGCGCATAAAATAGGAAACAAGAGGTTACACACACAAATTATCTAACAGATAATCCTAATAATATATTCAAATAGCTTAGCAGTCATCCCATTTACCTCATCATACCCCATCAAAAAAAATCTTGGACTTCTTATTCAGAAGTCCAAGAGCTTTTCTCACAGAGAATACATCTATCACAGATTTCTCATCTACTAACAGGTGTATCACATTGTTGCTGAATGAACTTCATTATCCGAACTATAAAATCGTTCGAACACCCTACCAGTAGTATTTCAGCACACAACTAAAAAAAGTGATTTTAATTTTACGTTTCAATATACCTTAATGGACCTTTCACAAGGCTTATTAAGCCCACGAATAAAAGTTAACCGATTCTTTCCCCTTTCGGTCATCTAAATCGTCATTTCAGCAATGCGCCATATATTTCAGCAGCGGGGCTTCAACAGTTAATGATTTAGGTATATCATCTTATGTTAGTTGCAAATAATATATATTCCAAAGATTTAATCTAATTCAAAATCTCCGATAAAGGCTTCCTTCGGAAGTTGTATCTCCAAAGTATATTTACCTTTTTCCTCACCTGCAAGATCAATATAAACCTTATCTACATTTAAATCAGTAGATGTATAAACGACTTCTCCTGTCTCTGCATCCTTGATGGTAACAGTTACAGTAGGAACAGTAGAAAGAAGGTCAATAGTCAACAATGAGTTTTCAATAAAAGCATCAGGAGAAACAGGAATAGACCGATGTTGCACCTGAGTTTTAGTTCTTAATTTAATTTGGCGTGCAGTTACCATTTCATCCGCATAAGAAAACATACTTACTTGAAGTAAAACTGTCAACAACAATAGGCTCTTCTTTCGCTATCATAATAAAAATTTCCGGTCGGAAAAGACCGGACAGGGAGAGGATTTTTATGCCAAAATATTTACTGCGCCGTTTCGCGGAAATGCTGATCACACTGTTTCTGATTGCAACGGCCACGTTTTTCCTTCTGGAAGCGGTTCCGGGAGATCCGCTGACGGAGCGTGCGAGCAAGCTCTCGCCGACCGTAAAGGAAAACCTCTATAAGCGCTACGGTCTCGACAAGCCGATGATGGAGCGCTATGTGATCACAATGAAGGGAATCTGCAAGGGAGAGTTCGGGGAATCTGTTGTCTATGCGGGACAGACGGTACAGAAGCTGATTCATGACCGTCTTCCGGTATCCGCCCGCCTTGGTATCCAGCAGGTGCTGGCCGGTATCACGATCGGTCTGCTGCTTGGAATTCTTGCGGCAATGAGGAGGGGAAGCTTCTGGGACTATATGGTGATCGCCCTGTCGGTCCTCTTGATTTCCATTCCGAACCTGATCTTTGGTCTGATGCTTCAGAAAATTTTCGCAGGTAACCTGAAGGTTCTGCCGACGATCGGCTGGCCTGCGGGAAAGGATCAAGGCATCCCTGGCGGCAAAAGAGGCATCCGAGTTTCATCCCGAAACGCCGAAAAGCACTTCCCAGCGCTTTTCCGGACAGGCGTACCGCAGCGCATCCGGCAATTCCGCCGCAGAGCGCAGCCGCTCCGAAAAAGCCCGGCAGATCCGGGATGCCGTTTCTTCCTCACACCGCAGCGAACCCCAGACGCCACCCAGCCGCTCCGGACAGCCCCGGAACAACGAATCCCGTGAAATTCCCCAGCGGCGGCAGCAGCCCCGGCAGAGCAATGTGGCTGTGGCAGAGCGCCCCCGCCCTGTTCCGCCCCGGCACTATGAAGAAGTCCGGGAAGAGCGTCACGGAGGCCGGCCTGGGCGAACACCTCCGGCCGCACGGGGTTGCCCACCACGCGGGTCTTTTCGGGGGCACCCAGCTTTTCCACGGCAGCGGGCACAGCGGCGAACACGATGTCCACATCCGGGGCCAGCAGCTTGTTGGTCACGCCGGGGAAAGCGTTCTGCTCATGCAGGGCGGTCTTGATGCCCATTTTGGCGGCGCAGCGCACCACCGGGCCGGACACATAGCCGCCGCAGCCGATGACCAGATCGGGCTGCACCTCGCGCATCATCTTCCGGGCCGTGGGGCCGGAGAGGGCCAGATTCCACAGCGTGATGAGGTTCCGCTTGATGTTGTGCAGCGAGAGCTTCCGCTGGAAGCCTGTGATCTCGATGTGGTGAAAGGGATAGCCCGCCTGGGTCACCAGACGGTACTCCATCCCCTCTTTGCGGCCGGCAAAATGGATCTCGGCCGTCGGGTCTGCTTTTTTCAGTGCACCGGCAATCGCCAGTGCGGGGTTGATATGGCCGGCCGTGCCGCCGGCAGCGATCAGAACACGCATCTTGGTTCCTCCTTATGATTCGGTCCGCGCTTTGCGCGCGGTATCCAGCACGATGGTCTTTTCCCGGCGGCGAGCCTCCCGCTCCTCGTGGGCGCGGCGGCGCTCCTGACGGATGCGCTCACCGTTGCGGCCAATGTTGACCATGACCCCCATCTCCGCCAGCAGCAGGATCAGGCTCGTGCCGCCGGAGGAGAAGAAAGGCAGCGAAATGCCGGTGTTGGGCAGCGTGTTGGTGACGACCGCGATGTTGCAGAACACCTGCCACGCGATCTGCGCCATGATGCCGATGCCCACCAGCGTGCAGAAGCGGTTCTCGGCGTGGAAGGCCAGCCAGAACCCCTGCACGAGGAAGACCACGAACAGCACGATGACCAGCACAGCCCCCGCAAAGCCCAGCTCCTCACAGACGACGCTGAAGATGAAGTCATTGGTGCTTTCGGGCAGCCAGAGCTGCTTTTCGATGCTGTTGCCCAGCCCAAGGCCCGTCACACCGCCGGAGCCGATGGCGTACAGACTTTGCAGGGTCTGGTCTGTCATCTTGGTCAGGTCCTGCGTCCAGCCGTCCAGACGGCTCTGTAAGTAGGGGATGGAGTCGATGTGCTGCAGGATCGTTTCCAGCAGAAAAATGCCGGCTGCACCGCCCACCCAGGTGATGACGCCGCCGTTGCCGCCCAGCAGCAGGATGGTGCCCACCATGGCAGTGGTCAGCACGATGCCGGACATGTGCGGCTCCATCACAAGCAGCAGAATGACCGGCAGCAGCGGGAGCAGCGGCAGGAGCAGCTCCCGCACCAGCCGCTGCTGCAGCCAGGGCCCCACCGGCACCCGGCCGCTGCGGCTGGGGTCCAGTTTTTCCAGCCGGGGGGCCTTGGCCGCGATGTGGGCCGTGAGCAGGATCATCTCAAACTTTGCGATCTCCGAGACCTGCACCGTCATACCGGCCACGCGCAGCCAGCGTTTGCAGCCGTTCAGCGGGGTGCTGAACAGCACCAGCACCAGCAGCGCCAGCACAAGGAAATACCCCGGCCAGACCAGCCTGCGGAGCAGCCGGTGGTCTACATAGGAGAACAAAAACATGGCCACAAGGCCCAGCCCCAGGCAGAGCACCTGGGATTTGATGTAGTGCAGGCTGTCGCCAAAGCGGAGATAGCCTGTGGTATAGCTGGCGCTGAACAGCATCACCAGCCCGAATACGATGATGATGCCCAGCGTTGCCAGCCAGTAGAGCAGAATGGGAGACCAGGGGCCGGGGTCCCGCTGCAGCAGCGCGAACGGCTCCGGCTTTTTTCGGCGGATGGTTGCCATCTGCACACCTCCTCAACTGATTTTTGCCCATTGCAGGGCCATTGCGGTGCCCAGCAGGGCGAGCACGCAGAATGTATAAAAGATCTGCACCGCACTGCTGCCGCGCACTTCCATCCAGCGGTGGAGCGGGGCCGTGCGGAAGAGCTGCTTTTTTCCATGCGTGGTTTGATAGACCGCGATCTGCACCGCCACCATGCCGCCCTCCAGCCAGTAGGGCAGCCCCAGCGGGAGCGCAAGGTCCGGCCAGCCGATGCACAGCGGCGCACAGCCCAGTGCCCCGGCCAGAAACAGGCTGCCCACGCTGCCCAGCCGCAGCCGGGCGGGCGGGAAGTTCCAGAGCAGGAACGCCATCAGCGCCCCGGCCAGCGCTGCCGGGAAGACGGCCAGCGGGAACCAGCCGAGGATGGTCATGCAGAGCATCAGGCCCAGCTGGGCCGCAAATGCGGTGCCGCAGCACAGGCCGTCGATGCCGTCCGCGATGCGGACGCTCTCGGCCAGCGCCACAAGACCCGCTTCCCAGACCAGCGGAGCCAGAACGCCCAGCTCCACATAGCCCAGGCCCGGCAGGGCCAGCCCGGTGGCAAGGCAGCGGCTGGCCCCCAGCAGCAGGAGCACCACGGCACCGGCCCCCGCTTCCAGCAGCAGGCGGGTGCCCCGGCGCAAGCCCAGCGGGGCACGGCGGCGGATGCGGGCCAGGTCATCGGCCAGGCCGACGCCGCCGAACAGCAGCGCCCCGAACAGGGCGATGAGCAGCCGGGTGGAGAGCAGGCCCTCCGTGCCCAGCAGCTGCGGTTCGGCCACGCAGGCGGCGGTCCAGCCCACACCCACGGCAGCCAGCACCCCCACCATCAGGCAGAGCCCGCCCATCGTGGGCGGCTGGGCCGGGCGCTCCGGCGCTTCGTCCGGGTCCTGGCCTGGCGCAGCGTCCGGCCGTTCCGGCTCCGGCGGGCGGGTGGGCTGCTGGCGGCTCTGGAAGGCCCGCAGCAGCGGCACCATCAGATTCCCCATCGCCGCCGTGAGGACGAACCCCAGTGTCGATGCGACGATCAAGGCAAAACGGATCATATCACTGCTGCTCCTTGTAGAAGAGTTCCAGCACCTTTTCCAGCGCCATGCCGCGGCTGGCCTTGACCAGCAGCGCATCGCCCGGCTGCATCAGCCGGAGCAGGGCGTCGGCGGCTTCGCGGTAGGTGTTGGCGTGCAGGGTGGTCAGGCCCTTGGCCGCAGCCACCACAGCCGTGCGTCGGGCCTGCTCGCCGTAGGTGATGAGGGTGTCGATGCCGCTTTCCGCCGCCTGACGGCCCACCTCCTCGTGGGCCTCACGGCTCAGGTCTCCCAGCTCCAGCATATCGCCCAGCAGGGCAAAGCGGCGCTTGCAGGGGTACTCCCGGAACATGGCCAGCGCGGCCTTCATGCTGTCGGGGTTGGCGTTGTAGCAGTCCTCAATGACATCCACGCCGTTGCTGTGCACGATCTTCTGGCGCATCCCGGTCTGCTCAAAGTTGCTGATGCCCCGCAGCACCTTCCGGGCATTGAGGCCCAGCCGGGTGGCGGCGCAATAGGCGGCCAGCGCATTGGCCACGTTGTGGCGGCCCATCGCAGGGATGTGCACCATAAAGGTGCCCTCCTCGTGGTCTTCGAGCACGAAGCTCATGCCGTCGGCCTCCTGTTGGATGGACAGGGCACAGACATCCGCCCCCTCGTCGCCCAGGCTGAACCAGACTGGCCGGACATGCTTCGGCAGCTCTGCCTTCCGCAGGAAGGGGTCGTCGCCGTTCAGCACCAGCGGAGCGCCCTCCGGCAGACCGGCGCAGATCTCCAGCTTGGCCTTGCAGATGTTCTCCTGACTGCCCAGGTTGCCGATGTGGGACACGCCGATGCAGGTGATGATGCCCACATCCGGGCGGGCGCAGCGGCTCAGCCGCTCGATCTCGCCCAGGTGGCTCATGCCCATCTCGACGACGGCGTATTCCGTTTCGTTTTCGATGCGGAACATCGTGCGGGGCAGGCCCAGCTCATTGTTCTGGTTGCCCTCGGTCTTGATGGTATTGCCGAAGCCCTCGATGGCAGCATAGCACATCTGCTTGGTGGTGGTCTTGCCCACGCTGCCCGTCACACCCACGACTCTGGGGTGGAACTGGCTGCGGTAGTTGGCCCCCATCACCATCATGGCATGGTAGCTGTCCGCGCAGAACACGGCCTTTTCCGCCGGGACGCCCTCGACCGGGTGGTTCAGCACCACACAGAAGGCCCCGGCTTCCAGCGCCTTGGCTGCAAAGTCGTGGCCGTCGAATCGTTCCCCCGGAAAGGCCACAAAGATGCAGCCGGGGCAGACCTCGCGGCTGTCGGTGGTCACAAGGGACACTTCGGCGTCCCCGGTGTCAAAGCCTTCCGGCGCAAGGCCGTTCAGCAGAATGCTTGCTCTGGTCTTTTCCATACGATACTCTCCCTTTTCCTGATATCACTCGATCGTCTTCCATACGAGATGCCGTTCCTCTTACCAACAGCCCCCAGCCAGTCGGAGCCTCACTCCCTGGCTGCCAATGGCTCTCCCTTTGGGAGAGCTGGCGCGAAGCGCCTGAGAGGGTTTACCCGCAGGTGATGGTCACGAGGGTGCCGCGCTGGACGCTGGCCCCCGCTGCCTCGCTCTGCTCCTGGACCAGGCCATTTGCGTCGCCGGCCACAATGCAGTTGAGCCCGGCTGCTGCCAGCATCTGGCGGGCAAAATCCGCGCTCTTGCCCGTCACATCCGGCACCTCCGTGTGCCTGCCTTCATACGTATCGGTATACAGATACACCGTGGTGCCGTAGGGCACCTCCGCGCCTGCGCGCGGGTACTGGTAGGTGACCACCGCGCCCGCCTGGCTGGCGTCGCTCTCGGCCAGCTGGTGCTTGAGGCCCTTGATGTTCAGCGAGACCTGCGCATTGCTCCACTCGTTGCCGATGAGGTTGGGCACCTTGACGGTGGTGCCGCTGCGGTCGGTGCCGTCGGTGGCGATGCCAAGGTAGGGCGCGATCTCACTGATGATGTTGCCGACGACGGGCGCAGCCAGAATGGACGAGTAGTCCGTTTTGGAGTTGTTGGGGTCGTCGAGCATGACGTAGACGAGGATCTCCGGGTCGTCGGCGGGCAGGACCGCCACAAAGGAAGCGACCTTCTTGTAGTCGCCATCGCTGCGGCGGTCCATGTTCAGCTGCTCGGACGTGCCGGACTTGCCGCCGATGCGGTAGCCTGCCACGTAGGCGCGGCCGCCGCCGCCCTGGGTGCCGTCCGCCACTTCATATTCCATGATCTGGCGGATGGCCTTGCTGGCGCTCTCGCTGATGACCTGGCGGCGGACGTTTGCCCCCACCTCTTCGATGACGTTGCCGTTCTGGTCGGTGATCTTATCCACCACATGAGGGGTGACGAGATAGCCGCCGTTGACGGCAGCGGAGATGGCCGTGCAGACCTGCAGCGGCGTGACCGCCATGGCCTGACCGAAGGCCGACGAGGCCAGCTCGACTTCACCCAGGCGGCTCTTGCTGTAATACTGCATGAAGTTCGTCTCGCTGGGCAGGTCCACGCCGGTGCGCTCGGTGAAGCCGAAGGCGTCAAAGTAATCATAGAACAGGCTGGAACCGATGCGCTGGCCCAGCTGGATGAAGTAGATGTTGCAGCTGTTCCGCAGCGCTTCGGCCAGATTCTGGACACCGTGGGCCTTTTTGCCGGCACAGTGATAGGTCTCCTTGGCGACGCCGTAGGCACCGGAACAGTTCAGCGTGGTGTTGATGGTCGCCTTGCCGGAGTCCACCCCCATGGCCGCCGTGATGACCTTGAAGACGCTTCCGGGGTAGTACAGCTCGGTGATGGTCTTGTTCTTCCACTGGATGTCGCGGTAATAGCCGGAATAATCGCCCTCCGGGTCCAGCACCTTGTTGCCGTTCGCATCTGTGACATAGCTGCCGTCCTCATTCTTGAGGTAGATGCCGTAGAGTTCCGGTTCGGCATGGACCAGCTCGTTGAGATAGGCCTCGTTGGTGGTGTAATCCAGCGCGTTATTGGGGTCGAAGTCCGGCTTGGAGGCCATGGCCAGGATAGCACCGGTCTTGACGTTCATCACGATGGCCGCGCCGCGGTTCTCGACGTTGTTGGCCGAGATGGCCTCGTTCAGGTAGCGTTCCGCCACCTCCTGGATGTTCACATCCAGCGACAGCACCAGATTGGAGCCGTCCTTGGCAGCGTAGGTGGTGGCGTTTTCGTCCGCGATGGCATTGCCGTAAGCGTTGCGCAGGGTGATGGTGCGGCCATTGACGCCCGCCAGCGTGGATTCGTAGGATTTTTCCAGGCCGTAGGTGCCGTAGCCGTCGGCATCGCAGAAGCCCAGCACCGCCGCCGCAAAGGCTCCGTAGGGATAATCCCGCTGGAAGCTCTTGGTGGACGAGACCGAGATGCGGCCCTTGCGGATGCCCTTGTCGGCATCGGCCTTTTTGTGGGCCTTGTTGTATGCGGTGACGTATTGTTCAATGGACAGCTTGATGGCGTTGTTCACCTTGGTGGCCAGTATCTGGTAGGCCGAGTCGCTCTTGGACAGGGCATCGTACACCGCCTGATACTGGGTCTGGTAGGCCGCCGAGGAGGTGTCCACGCTGTCCAGGCTCTCACCATCGCCGGAGAGCAGCCGCAGGGTGATCTGGGTGCTGACCTCCTGCAATGCGGCAGGGTCGGCTGTCCTGGTCACCTCGCCGGTGTCGTCGTTCTTGCTGCTGGTGAACAGGGCCGTGCTGTAGCTGGGGTCGGCCCAGATGGTCCAGACCACGCTGGTGGAGGCCAGCGTGATGCCGGACGTATCATAGATCTCGCCGCGGGTCGCCTGGATGGTGCTGTCCAGCAGCTGCTGCTGGGCCGCATACTGGCGGAAGGTCGCGCCGTTCTTGATCTGGATGTTGTACAGGCTGTGGATGACGATGCCTGCCGCCGCCACGACGAACACCACCGCTGCGCCAAAGCTGAAATGCCGCAGCCGTGCGCTCAGCCGCTCGTGGGGGTCGGCGCGGCGCAGCCGGTAAAGCCCTTTTTTGTTCTTGGAGGATGGTTCCTGCATGTTGGTTTGACTCCTGAGAAACCGAAAAAGCGTGCGCTGCCGCACGCTTTTCCTGTTTTATTTTAGTTTGCGCGGTTCACGCGGCCCATGACCATCATGGCACCGTCGTGCAGCAGGTCAGTCCACTGCCGCACAGCGGACTCCTTGCGGACGAGGACGCTGCCCTCGTCCAGGCGGATGTAGGTGATCTGGCTCTGGTCGATCTTCATCAGACCGAGGCGGGTGGCCGTCTCTTCCACGCTGGTGATGTTGGTGCGGTTGTTCAGTGCACTGTTGTAGTAGGTGTACTGGCTCTGCTCGCTGACGAGCTCTGCCTTGGCGTTCTGGATCTTGCTGTTCAGCTCCACCAACTGGGACTCGCTCCACAGCAGGCTGACGGCAAAGCCCACCAGCAGCGCCGCCGAGAGCAGCTGCAATGCGTGCTGCATGGCAGCGCGCACCGGGTTCAGCCGGGGCTTGCCGCCTTTTTCCACCCGCAGCGGAACGTTCCGTTGCGTCTGGGGTGCTCTTCTGCGGCGCACCTCTGTCATATCATATGCTGCCTGGCCCATGGTACTCTCCTCCTCACTGATACTCCGCAATGGTTAAATTTTTTCAAGAACGCGGAGATGTGCCGACCGGCTGCGCCGGTTCTCTTCCAGCTCCTGCGTATTTGCTTCGATGGGTCTGCGGGTGATGAGTTTTGCTTTGGCCCTGCCGCCGCAGACGCAGACCGGGAACTCCGGCGGGCAGGTGCAGGCGGTGGCCCAGCGGCGGAACTTGTTCTTCACCAGCCGGTCTTCCAGCGAGTGGAAGGTGATGATGCACAGTCGCCCGCCGGGGGCCAGATGCTCAAAGATGGTGTCCATGCCCTCTTCCAGTGCGTCCAGCTCGTGGTTGACTGCAATGCGCAGCGCCTGGAAGGTGCGGCGGGATGGGTTCTTGTTCTTGCGCCGCTCGGCCGCCGGCATGGCGCTGGCCACGATGTCGGCCAGCTGCAGGGTCGTCTCGATGGGGGAAGCCTCCCGTGCCTCGACGATCTTGCCCGCGATCTGCCAGGCGAAGGGTTCTTCGCCGTAATCCTTGAGGATGCGGGCCAGCTCCTCCCGGCTCTCGGTGTTCACGAGGTCGGCGGCGGTCTCGCCCTCCTGGCTCATCCGCATGTCCAGCGGAGCGTCTGCCCGGTAGGAAAAGCCTCTGGCGGCATCGTCCAGCTGGTGGCTGGAAACGCCGAGGTCCAGCAGCGCTCCGTTGATCTTGTCGATGCCCAGCTGTTCCAGAGCTTGTCCCGCATAGCGGAAGTTGATCTGCACCACGGTGGCAGGCAGCCCGGCCAGCCGCGCTCGCGCGGTCTGTACCGCGTCCGGGTCCTGGTCCAAAGAGATGAGCCTGCCGCCCTGTTCCGCGTCCAGCCGCAGCGCGATCTGGCGGGAATGCCCCGCACCGCCTGCGGTGCCATCCAGATAGATGCCTGCCGGGTCAATGGCAAGGCCGTCCAGGCACTCGTTCAAAAGCACAGGCACATGCTCAAACGAGGCCGGGTCAAAGGCTTGTCCGATCGTTTCACTGCCCATAGGGCCCAGCCTCCTTTCTGTCGTTTCAAGTTGCGTATCATCCGGCGATTTCACGCTGTTTTTTCCGTTTTTCGCCGTGTTTTTCTGCCCGCAGGGGCACACTGCCCCAAGGCATCTCTCTGATACAGTTTTATTGTAACAAAACCGCCCTGCGAATGCAAGGCTTTTCGGGCTGGTTTTTCTCTCAAAATGTCACAAAAAAAGCCCCTGCAAGTCGTCGATTTTGCTTGCAGGGACGAATGGGTTTTTCCGACAAACTCCGCTCACTGGGGTTTCCGGGGCGTCTGGCGCAGATTGGCGCGGACGTTCCGGACCTGCGCAGCGTTCTCTGCCATGGTCTCCTCGGTGGTCTTGAGCATATTATCACAGTAGTCGGTCACGGTCTGGCGGACGGTGCGGGCCTCGGTCTGGGCGGCTGAGACGATCTCGGAGGCGCGCTGCTGGGCCGCCTTGACGATCTCCGCCTCGCTGACGAGGATGCGGGCGCGGTCCTCGGCCTTTTTCACGATGGCCTGGGCCTGGGCGTTGGCCGAATCAATGAGCTGGGCGCGGTCGCTGACGATGGACTGCGCCTGCCGCAGCTCCACGGGCAGATTCTGGCGGATCTCGTCCAGATAATCCCGGATCTGCTCCACGTCCACGATCCGCTTGCCGCCCGAAAGGGGCATCCCGGCGCTCTCTTCCAGCGCGTCCTCAATGGTATCCAAAAGCTCGTTCACGTTCATTCCGCATCTTCCTCTCCGGCAGGCTGCATGGGCTTCGTGTACTTCCACAGCAGCACCTTGCCATACTTATACTGTTTCTTCAGCGTCAGGCTGCCAACCTCGGCAGGCAGCACAAGGCCGGTCTCGCTCTCGCACAGGGCGATGCCGCCGGGTGCCAGCACCTTTTCCACGCTGGGAAGGATCTTTTCCAGCGTACCACCGTGGAACGGCGGGTCCAGCAGAACCAGGTCGAACTGCTCACGGCAGGCGGAAAGATACCGCGCCGCCTCGCCGATGTTGACACGGCTGCGGTCGAACACGCCGCAGGTCTTGCAGTTCTTCATCACGATGTTGACGGCCTCGCGGTTCTCGTCCAGGAACACGCACCGTGCTGCCCCGCGCGAGAGGGCCTCGATGCCGAGCTGGCCGCTGCCTGCGTACAGGTCCAGCACCCGTGCGCCGGGCAGGTCGAACTGAACGATGCTGAACATCGCCTCCTTGACCTGGTCGAGGGTGGGGCGGGTGATATCGGTGCCGGGCAGGGCCTCCAGCCGTCTGCCCCGTGCGTCTCCTGCAATGACTCGCATGTGGTTGCCTCCTTTTGCATTCCGTTTTATGTATCTTTATATTATTGTCAAGACACCGTGCTTTGTCAAGGCCCGCGTTGCACTGCGGCCGCAAGTGTGCTAAAATCAGGGCAGAGCGCCCCCTGTTCCGGGGCGCATGGTCAAAAGGAGAGATTCAACGTATGAAAGTCCTGCTCATCAACGGCAGCCCCCACGAGAAAGGCTGCACCTACACCGCTCTGTCCCTCATCGCGGAGGAGCTGAACCGCGCCCACATCGAGACCGAGATCTTCAACGTCGGCACCCGGCCCGTCGGCGGCTGCATCGGCTGCGGCGGCTGCGCCGCAGGCAGCGGCTGTGTCTTTGGCGGCGTGGTCAACGAGGCCATCGAAAAAGCCAGGACCGCCGACGCCTTCGTCTTCGGCAGCCCGGTGCACTATGCCTCGGCCTCCGGCAACATGACCAGTTTCATGGACCGTCTGAGCTACGCAGGCGGCAAGTATCTGGCCTACAAGCCCGCCGCCATCTGCTGCTCGGCCCGCCGCGGCGGCACCACCACCACGCTGGACCAGCTGGTCAAGTACCCGGAGTTCTTCCACATGCCGCTGGTCAACGGCTCCTACTGGGCCATGGTCCACGGCTCCAACCCCGCACAGGTCCTGCAGGACGAAGAGGGCTGCGCCGTGATGCGGGAGCTGGGCCGGAACATGGCCTGGCTGCTCCAGTGCATCGAGGCCGGCAAGGCCGCCGGCATCCGGCACCCGGAGAATCCCCGCCGCCCCATGACGAACTTCATCCGATAAGCAGCCACGCCCGCAAAGCCTGACCGGCACTGCCCGGCCGGGCTTTTCTGCTGCCATCCGCCGCTTTTGTTCCAGAAAAAGTGAGAAATCCCGCAGAAACAGCGCCTGCATCCTTTTTTCGTTCATAACTTTGTGGTAACATGAAGATAAGTATTTTTTACCATGACGGAGAGCAGACTATGGAACACTACGATTGGAACGACGGCTGGACCTTCACCCCGGTATTCGACCCCGCCATCGTGCGGCCGGAATGTCCGGATCTGCCCCTGACCCCGGTGCGCATCCCGCACACGGTCAGGACGCTGCCCTACAATTACTGCAATGAGAACGATTACCAGCGGCTCTGCGGCTACCGGCGGGAGTTTTTTGCGCCCAAAGAGTGGCAGGGCCGCACGGTCCTGCTGACCTTTGAGGCCGTGGCGCACGACGCCACCGTCTTCTGCAACGGCCGCCGGGTGTTTCATCATGGCTGCGGCTACACGGCCTTTACCGTGGACCTGACCGAATCCCTCCGTCTGGGGGAGCAGAACGTCGTGGCCGTCCGGTGCGACAGCCGGGAAGACCTGAACATCCCGCCCTTCGGCGGGCAGATCGATTTCCTGACCTACGGCGGCATCTACCGCGCCGTCTCGCTGGACGTGAAAGAGCCTGCCTACCTGCGGGACATCTTCATCGAGGCGCAGGCCGAGGGCGATTTCCGCATCTACACCTCCACCGTGGGCGAGACGGTCGGCTGCACCTTGCAGGCCGAGATCCGCAGCCCCGCCGGGAGCCGGGCGCTCTACAGCGGCGAGTTGTCGCTGCCCATCGTGGGCACCCTGAACGGCGTCCACCCATGGAGCATCGGACACCCCTTCCTGTACACCCTCACCGTGCGGCTCATCCGCCCCGGCACCAGCGGCCTGCCCGACCGGGTGCTGGACGAAAAATCCACCCGGTTCGGCTTCCGGACCCTTCAGTTCGTGGCGGGCGGGCTGTACCTCAACGGCCAGCGGGTGGAGCTGCGCGGCCTGAACCGCCACCAGAGCTACCCTTATCAGGGCTACGCCATGCCGGACAGCATCCAGCAGCTGGATGCCCAGATCCTGAAAAAGCAGCTGGGCTGCAACGCAGTCCGCACCAGCCACTACCCCCAGAGCCAAGCCTTCCTCGACGCCTGCGACGAGCTGGGGCTTCTGGTCTTTGTGGAGATGCCGGGCTGGCAGCACATCGGCGACGAGAGCTGGCAGGCGCAGGCATTGCAGAACTGCCGCGAGATGGTCTGCCAGTGCCGCAACCATCCCAGCGTCTTTCTGTGGGGCGTACGGGTCAACGGCAGCCCCGACGATGAAGCGTTCTACAAGCGCACCAATGAGGCCGTCCGGCGGCTGGACCCCACCCGCCCCACCGGCGGTGCCCACATCCGCCGCAAAGACCAATTGCTGGAAGACGTCTACGCCTACAACGATTACTCCTACACCGGGCGGGGGGCTGGCTGCGAGAACCGCTCCGCCGTCACGCCCGATCTGCGCAGGGGCTACCTCATCAGCGAGTTCGGGGGCCAGCAGTTCCCCGCCAAGACCTTTGACGACGAGCCGCACCGGCTGGCCCAGGCCCTCCACCACGCGGCCGTCCTGAACGATGCCATCGCCCAGCCGGGCGTGGCGGGCAGCTTTGGCTGGTGCATGGCCGATTACAACACCCACCGGGAGTTCGGCAGCGGCGACCGCATCTGCTACCACGGTGTGCTCGACTCGTTCCGGAACCCGAAACTCTCCGCTGCCGTCTATGCCAGCCAGAAGACGCCCCGCTCCCCCTCCGACATCGTGCTGGAAGTTTCGTCCAGCATGGCGCTGGGCGACCACCCCGGCGGGTTTGCCGGGGCCTGCTGGGTGTTCACCAACGCCGAGAGCGTCCGGCTCTACCGCGGCAACGATTTCATTGCCGAGTTCAGCCCGGACCGCCGGGGCCGGTTCGCGGCGCTGCCCCATCCGCCCATCGAGGTGCAGGATTTCGTTGGCTCCCTGCTCGAAAAGTATGAGGGGCTGGACCCCGTGGTCGCGCCGCAGGTGGCCTCCATCCTCAACGAGATGCGCCGGGACGCGCTGAGCCTTTCGCCCCTGAGCCGGGCGCGGCTGCTCTCGCTGCGGCTGAGCTGGAATGACCTGCTCCGGATGTACTACAAGTACATCGGCGTCCTCGGCTCGCCCTCCAGCGTCTACCGGTTCGAGGCCGTGTGGCACGGGCGCACCGTCCGCACCGTGGTGCGGGAGCCGGTGCAGAGCGTCCGGCTGGAGTGCACGGTCTACAATCCCCTGCTGACGGACGGCCCCACCTGGGACTGCGCTGCCGTCAGCCTGCGGGCCATCGACCAGAACGGCAACTTCCTGCCCTACTGCGGCGAGGCTGTTCAGCTGAGCGTGGAAGGCCCGGTCAGGATCCTCGGCCCCAGCGTCGTGCCGCTGCGGGGCGGCATGGCGGGCACCTACCTTGCCACCACCGGCCGGGCAGGCCGCGCCGTGCTCCACTGCAAAATGGAGGGCGCGCTGGACACCGAAGCCGTGCTCACGGTGCGCAAGCGTTCTTAAATCCCGTCCTTTCATGATAGATTTGCACTCCGTTCAAAGTTTTATCATGTTTGGCTGATATTCTATGGGTGTAAAGAGTTTATGGGACGGCTTCGGCCGTCCCCTTTTGAAGAGTTTGAGGACAAAGGACTGTACGATTATGAGAGAAAAACTTCGCCGCTTTATGATCGGCCGCTACGGCACCGACGGCCTGAACCAGTTTCTGAGCATCGCCTCTCTGGTTCTGCTGCTCATCGCCATCGTCAGCCGCATCAGCCTGTTCACCTGGCTGGGTGTGGTGCTGCTGGGCTTCTGCTATTACCGCACCTTCAGCCGCAACATCTCGAAGCGGACCGAAGAGAATTACAAGTTCTACACCCTCAAAGACCGGGTGGACAACAAGTTCCGGGGCCTGAAAGAGCAGTGGGCCAACCGCAAGGTCTACCACTATTACCGCTGCCCTCAGTGCCGCCAGAAGCTCCGTGTGCCCCGCGGGCGCGGCCGCATCCAGATCTCCTGCCCCCGCTGCGGCACCCAGTTCATCAAGAAGAGCTGAGCCATGTTCGGATATGTGATCCCGAATCAGGCTGCGCTTTCGCCGGAAGCGCAGGTGCGGTACCGCTCAGCCTACTGCGGGCTCTGCCGCCGCATCGGTGCGCTGCACGGCCTGCGCGGGCGGCTGACCCTGAGCTATGACCTGACCTTTTTGGATCTGCTGCTCTCCAGCCTGTACGATGGCGAGACCGCGCTGCACACCGGTGCCGACCACTGCCCCATCCACCCCATCCGGAAGGTGGACTGGCGTTCCAGCGGGCCCACCGATTACTGCGCCGACCTGAGCGTTGCGCTCCACTACTACAACGCGCAGGACAAGTGGAACGATGACCGCAGCCTGCTGGGGCTGGGGTTCGAGGCGCTGCTCGCCGCCCCCACTGCGGCAGCCGCCGAACGCTGGCCCCGGCAGTGCAGCGCCATCCGCGCCTGTCTGGACCGGCTGGCGCAGTACGAGGCCGAGGGCAGCGAAGACCTGGACGCCGTGTCCGGCTGCTTTGGCGACCTGATGGCGGAATTGTTCGACTACAAGCAGGACCACTGGTCCCCGGAGCTGCGCAGCATCGGCTTTCATCTGGGCAAATACATCTACCTGCTGGATGCCTACGACGACCTGGACCGCGACCTGAAAAAGGGAGCCTACAACCCGCTGCGCAGCCTGCACCAGCTGCCCGGCTACGAAGAAGAGATGCGGGAGATCTTCGAGTTGCTGCTCGCCAACTGTGCCCGCAGCTTTGAGCGCCTGCCCTGCGTGGAGGATGTGGACCTGCTGCGGAACATCCTCTACTCCGGCGTCTGGCTCAAATACAACTGCAACCATGCAAAAAATCCCCCCAGAGCCGCCGAATGAGGCGGTTTCTCTTGATTTTTCAGGCATTGTCCTGTACACTTAATTTTGTTCGTGCGGCAGCAAGGCCGCGCAAGTTCGTAGAGACGTGAGGAAGTTGATCCATGAAAGACCCCTATGAGGTGCTGGGCATCCAGCGCGGAGCCAGCGAGGAAGAAATCAAAAAAGCCTATCGTGCCAAGTGCAAGCGCTGGCACCCCGACCTGAACCCCAACGACCCCACGGCCGAAGAGCACTTCAAGGAAGTGCAGGCGGCCTACGACGCCATCACCAAGGGGGAGACCGGCCCCCAGAACGGCGGCTACGGCAACCCCTACGGCCAGCAGCAGAGCTATGGCGGCTTCTACAGCGGCGGCTATCAGCAGGGCTATGGCCAGCAGGGCTACAGCCAGCAGGACGGCGACTGGGACTTCGGGTTCGACCCGTTCGGTTTTGGGTTTGGGTTCGGCGGCTACCAGCAGCAGAGCGGGCCGGGCTTCAGCAGCGCGGACACGCCCGAACTGCAAGCGGCGCGCAACTTCATCGTGAACCGCCGCTACGCCGAGGCCCGCCGTGTACTGGACGGCATCGCGAACCGCACCGCCCGGTGGTATTATCTCTCGTCGCTGGCGAATCAGGGTCTGGGCAACAGCATCGACGCCTTGCAAGACGCCCGCCGCGCCGCCCAGATGGAGCCGGGCAACACCGAATACCAGGTGCATCTGCGCAATCTGCAAAGCTCCGGCCGCACCTACCGCACCCAGACGACCTATGCCCAGCCGGGCGGCCTGATGCGCTGGTGCTGGAGCATGATCCTGCTGAACCTCCTCTGCAACTGCTGCTGCGGCGGCTGGGGCTGGCGGTTCCGGGGCATCTGATCTCCGCTGTTCCTGATACAAAAGACCCCTGCCATGCAGCTGCACGGCAGGGGTCTTCTCATTGTCTGATCGTTTTACTGGATGACGATGGTGCGGGTGATCTTCTCGCAGGAGTAGTTGCCGCCCACGGTCGCGGTCTGGACGTACTCGCCCGGCTGGGTGGGCAGGGTGTCGGACTTGCTGCCGAACCAGCCGCCCTTTTTATAGGTGTAGCTGATCTTGCCCTCCGGAACGGGCTGGCCGTCCACTTCCAGCACAGCGCTCAGGTCGTAGTTCTGTGCTTCCTCCACGGTCATCGTTTCGGGCACTTCCTGCGCCCAGTAGGTGCGGACGCCTTCCGTCTTCGGCTTGATGCGGAACATGGCTACACCGGCGGTGTTCACATCGCCGGATTCCAGCGCCACTGCACCGGCCACATAGCTGCCGGACTCGGTCGGCTGCTCATCCACGTAGATGCGGCTGAAGGCGCCATCCGGCAGGAATTTTCGGATGAGTGCCAGCGCCAGCTTCAGGCCGGTGGAAACGTCCTTGATGGTGGGCATATAGAATTGCAGCACATCCATCACCGAAACGACCTCGTCGGCCACCCGCAGCAGTACACTCACGTCGTTGCCGTCAATGAGCTGCTTGATGTAGGCGTAGAGGTTGAATTCTTCCTGCTGATCCGGCGTAGCGGACATCTTGCGCGGCAGCGGGATCATCTTGAGCAGGGTGCGGATCTTGTCCGAGAGGACCAGCGTCACATAGCCCTTTGCCTCGCCCTTGGTGCCGATGACCACGCCGATATACTGGGTGTCGGCGGGTTTGGTCACGACGCTGAGGGTGAACGGCGAACCATAAACCAACTCACCCGACGTGGTCAGGCGGATGGAAACGACATCATTGCTTTCCTCGACATCTGCACTTTCTGCGGCGGGCAGCAGATCCCCCGCCGACGCTGCAAACGCCGGGGTAACGGCCACGCTCAGCGTCAGAAGGACGGCGAGCAGCAGCGAGATCATCCTTTTGGTCTTCATAGAGCAGACCTCCTGTTTGCATTTCAAAGGTTGCGGTCGTGCGGCGGGAGACTTCCCGCCGGGCCAAAAATTGCTTTGGACCAACTTTATTTTACCGCATCCTGCCCTTTGGGTCAATAACGGGATTCAAGTAACTCAAAATTTTGATATAAAAACTGCCGTGCAGACGCACGGCAGTTTCTTCCGCTTTTTACAGCTTGCTCAGCTGGGGGCCCTGGGCGGTATCCTTGACGGCCCAGCCCATCTCGGTCAGCTGGGCGCGGATGGCATCGGCGGTGGCCCAGTCCTTGGCTTTCTTGGCCGCAGCGCGCTTTTCGACAAGCTCGGTCACTTCGGCGGGCACCTCGTCCTTCCTGCGGTTGTACATCAGGCCCAGCACGTCGGTGATCTCGTCGAACGCCTTGGCGGCAGCTTCAAGCGCTTCTTTGGTGGAAGAAGCGGACAGAGTGTTGATCTCCTTGACCAGATCGAACACCGCAGCCAGCGCGTCGGGAGTGTTCAGGTCGTCGTCCATGGCCTTGCAGAACTTGGTGCGGGCCTCGTCGGCCTTGGCCTTCAGGCTCTCGTCGGTGCCGAACTCGCTCTTGCTCAGGGCGAAATCGAGGTTCTCGCGGCAGGTGTACAGGCGCTCCAGGCTGTTCTTGCAGCTCTCGATGAGGTCTACGGTGTAGTTCAGCGGCATCCGGTAGCCTGCGGTCAGCATGAAGTAGCGGATCGGCTCATAGCCGTAGAGGTTGGCCACATCGCGGACGGTGAAGAAGTTGTGCAGGCTCTTGGACATCTTCTGATTGTCCACATTGATGAAGCCGTTGTGCATCCAGTAGCGGGCGAACGCACAGCCGTTGGCGCACTCGCTCTGGGCGATCTCGTTCTCGTGGTGGGGGAAGATGAGGTCCTGCCCGCCGCAGTGCAGGTCAATGGTCTTGCCCAGATGGGTGCGGCTCATGGCGCTGCACTCGATGTGCCAGCCGGGGCGGCCCATGCCGTAGGGACTTTCCCAGGCAGGCTCGCCGGGCTTGGCGGCCTTCCAGACAGCGAAGTCGGCGGGGTCTTCCTTCAGGTCATCCTCCATCTGGCTGCGCAGCTCGCGGTTGCCGCTCTCCAGATCGTCCAGCTTGAGGTGGCTGAGCTTGCCGTACTCCGGGTCGCTCTTGACGCGGAAGTAGACGTCGCCGTTCTTGGCCACATAGGCGTGGCCGGAGTCGATCAGGTCCTTGACGATGTCCAAAATCTGCTGGATGTGCTCGGTAGCGCGGGGCTGGACGGTGGGCTTTTTGCAGTTCAGACCGGCGGCATCCTTGAGGTACTCGGCCTCAAAGCGCTGGGCGACTTCCTTCATGGAAGTACCCTCTTCCTGGCCCTTCTTGATGAGCTTATCGTCGATGTCGGTGATGTTGGACACATAGATGACCTTGTTGCCGCGGTATTCCAGATAGCGGCGCAGGGTGTCGAACACGATCAGCGGGCGGGCGTTGCCAATGTGGATATAGTTGTAAACGGTCGGGCCGCAGACGTAGATGCGGTACTCGCCGGGCACCTGCGGCACGAACTCTTCCTTCTGGCGGGTCAGGGTGTTGAAAATCTGCATAAAAACCTCTCCTTTTGTGTGGCAGACAGAAGCCGCAAAAACAAAAAAGCCCTCCTCGCTGTACCCTGGTACAGCAACGAAGGCGGTTCTCATTCCAAATCGCGGTTCCACTTCTGTTTGTCGCTCAAAGCCGGTAACGGCGGCGGCCGCACTGCGATACTGTCCTTCCCGCAGTGTGCTCTCCGGGCGCACTTCCCACAGTCCTCTGCAAACAGGCTCCCAGCCAACGGCCCGTTCTCTCTGTGCAGACGCTCCCTGCGCTACTCTGCCCGGATCAACGCATTTGTTCTGATACAGATTTATTATAATAGCCACCGGACAGGAAGTCAAGCGATTTGACGCCATTCTCCGGCTGTGCTACACTGGGCAAAAACAAATCGGAGGGTTCACATCATGCAGCTTTTGACCGAACGTCTTTTTCTCATCCCGCTGCAGCCGGATGGGATGCGCGCCCTGCTCGCCCGCACCACTGACCCGGAGCTGGTCGGCCCCTATACCGAAATGCTGACCCTCTCCCTCCGGCACCCGGAGCAGTGGATCTGGTACACGGCCTGGGGCCTTTACCAGAACGATTCCGGTGACTTTGTCGGCGACCTCTGCTTCAAGGGTCTGCCCAAAAACGGCCAGCCGGAGATCGGCTACGGCATCTCACCCGAATTTCAGGGCCAGGGCTATGCCACCGAGGCCGTCCGCGCCGCCTGCCGCTGGGCGCTGGCCCAGCCCGGCGTGGCCGCCGTGGAGGCTGAGACCGAACCCGCCAATGCGGCCTCCCAGGCGGTTCTCCGCAAGGTCGGCTTCGTCCCCACCGGGACGGTGGGCAAGGAGGGGCCGCGGTTCATTCTGTGCGCCCTGCCCGCCTGAGCGCAGCTTTTTCGGCATCCCCCTTTACATCTCCCTCAACTTGTGCCATAATTTACTATATTAAAGGGAAGCGTCTCCGGCTCCGGCAATTCGGCCGGTCTGGAGCGCAAGAGAGGGGTAAACTGCCATGAGTAAAACGATCATCCCGGCAAACTACACGCCTGCGCTGAATCTGTACGACACCCAGCGCGCCATCGGCACCGTGAAGCGGCTGTTCGCAGACACGCTCTGCGCCACGCTGAACCTCTACCGTGTGTCCGCACCGCTGTTCCTGGAGGCCTCCACCGGCCTGAACGACGACCTGAACGGCGTCGAGCGGAAGGTCACCTTCGACATCAAGGACAGCGGCACCGAAGCGCAGGTGGTGCAGTCGCTGGCCAAGTGGAAGCGCAAGGCGCTGAAGGACTACGGCTTCCGGGTGGGCAAGGGCCTGTACTGCGACATGAACGCCATCCGCCGCGATGAGGAGCTGGACAACCTCCACTCCGTCTACGTGGACCAGTGGGACTGGGAGAAGGTCATCCGTGAAGAGGACCGCAACGAAGCCTATCTGAAAAATGTCGTGCGCTCCATCGTGTCGGCGGTCTGCGCCACCGAGATGAACCTCCACGCCATGTTCCCCCAGCTGCAGGACCTGCCCCTGCACACCCCGAACGTGACCTTTATCACCACCCAGGAACTGGAAGATCGGTACCCTGACCTGACCCCGAAGGAGCGCGAGAACGCTTTCGTCAAGGAGAACGGCACCACCTTCCTGATGAAGATCGGCGCCCCGCTGAAGAGCGGCAAGCCTCACGATGGCCGTGCGCCCGACTACGACGACTGGGACCTGAACGGCGACCTGCTGTTCTGGAACGAGCCGCTGCAGTGCAGCTATGAGCTGAGCAGCATGGGCATCCGTGTCAGCCCCGAAAGCATGGACCGACAGCTGACCATGGCAGGCTGCGACGACCGCCGCGCCCTGCCGTTCCACAAGGCCGTTCTGTCCGGCGAGCTGCCTTACACCATCGGCGGCGGCATCGGCCAGAGCCGCCTGTGCATGCTGCTGCTGGGCAGTGCCCACATCGGCGAGGTCCAGGCCAGCGTCTGGGATCAGGCCACGCACGAAGCCTGCGCCAAGGCCGGCATTCCGCTGCTGTAACGACCGGCGTTCTTTCCAAGGCTGCCCCATGGGTCTTCCCGCGGGGCAGCTTTTTTTGCACTGTGCAAAAATTTCCAAAAACTTTTTTGCTTTTCCCCTTGACAGAACGTTGTGTCTTGCCTATAATGAACACAGTTCATTTTGAGGTGATCGCATGAATCTTACCGCAACCTCCAAAGAGGATATCTTAAAAGCCAGTCGTGCCCTCATCCAGCAAAATGGATGGGCAGCGGTCAACATCCGCGCCGTGGCTGCGGCCTGCGGTGTGTCGGTGGGCTGCATCTACAACTACTTTGCATCCAAGACCGACCTGGTGAGCGCCACGGTGGAAAGCATCTGGAACGATATCTTCCACCGCCCGGAGGACGAAGCCGTCTTCCGGGACACGCTGGCCTGTGTCCGCTGGATGTATCGGCAGCTGGAATACGGCTGCGCCCAGTATCCCGGCTTTTTCACCCATCACTCCCTTGGCTTTATGCACCAGGGCACGGCGGATGGAAAACAGCAGATGCAGCAGGCGTGGCAGCACATCCTGCGGCAGCTGTGTTTCGTCCTGCAGCAGGACCCCAACGTCCGGCCGGACGCCTTCAACAACCAGTTCACCGCCGAACGGTTTGCCGGGGTCCTGTTTTCCCAGATGCTTTCCGCGCTGGTGCAGCAGGATTTCGACCCGTCCATGGTGCTGGAGATCGTCCGGCGGGCCATCTATTAAAAAACTTCCCACGGTTTCGTGGGGATTTTTTATCCGTCAAAGTGAACATTGTTCAATTAAGGAGGTGATGTTCCGTTCTCTCCGGCAGGACCCCGCTGCATTCCACCCATTTCAGACAACAAAGGAGATTTTTACGATGCGTGCGATCTTTGAAACGCTTTTTGACATTTTTTACCTGCTCACCGTCCTTTCCGTGGGCATCCGCATGATCCGGAACAGCAAAGGCTCCGCCCAGTTCCAGCTGTTTGGCTGGATGGCTGTGGTGCTGGGTGCCGGTGATTCCTTCCATCTGGTGCCCCGCGCATTGGCTCTGTGCACCACCGGTCTTGACAGCTACGCTTTCCAGCTAGGTCTGGGCAAGTGGATCACCTCGGTCACCATGACGGTATTCTATGTGCTGCTGTACTACGTCTGGCGTCAGCGCTACCACATCCAGGGCCAGAAAGCCGTGACCTGGGCCGTCTACGCTCTGTCGGCTGCCCGTGTGATCCTCTGCATGATGCCCCAGAACCAGTGGCTCACCAACCATTCTCCCCTGTCCTGGGGCATCTACCGCAACCTCCCCTTCGCGCTGCTGGGCCTGCTGGTCATCGTGCTGTTCTACCGCAGCGCCAAAGAACACCACGACACTGCGTTCCGCTGGATGTGGCTCACCATCGTGCTGAGCTTCGGCTTCTATATCCCGGTGGTGCTGTGGGGCGATGTGATCCCGGTCATCGGCCTGCTGATGATCCCCAAGACCTGCGCCTATGTGTGGACTGTCCTCATCGGCTATTCTGCCATGAAAGCAGAATACAAGAAAGCGGACTGATCCGTTCCCCCCTGCTTCACGCAAAAAAGGGCCTGTTTTCCGGCGGCAGCTGCCGTCAGAAAACAGGCTCTTTTGGTTGCAGTTTATCGGCGTTTCCGGCTGTTGCCCCCCAGCCACCAGACCAGCGCTGCGCAGATCAGGTTCCCGGCCAGGATGCCCGCGCACCACAGCACCGTCTGCCGGGGCGTCTGCTCATACACCAGCAAAAAGGGGTAAGGCCCCGTCCACAGACGCTGGTAGTTGGCCCACAGAGCGATGCTTCCGTAGATCGCCGTCGGCACCAGCGCCAGCGGGATGTTCCGGGCCGGTAGCCGCGGCTCCCGTTCCAGAAAGACGAAGGAGACAAAAACGAGGACCGGGTTCAGCAGGTGGTGGTACAGCATGGAGCTTTCCGTCAGCAGGAACACCACGCCGCCCTCATCGTGGTAGCAGGGTGCCAGCACGAAGACCACCGTCAGGAAGGTCAGGGTCAGGCAGCAGGCCGCGACGAACTTCAGCCGCTTGACCCAGCGGGGCAGCGCACGGCCGGACAGCAGCGCCCACAGCTGGCAGACTGCCACCAGCAGGCAGACCGCCGCCGAGAAGAGGTTGGAGTTTTCGGTGTAGAAGGTCAGGGTCTGCTCGCCCACCGCTTCCCAGCTCATCCGGATGGCGATGGGCTCCATCCGCACCACGGCCAGGTTCAGCAGGATGGACAACACCCGCCGAATCTTATCCAAAAGCGAATTTTGTTTCATTTTATTCCAGAATGGATCATTTTGCCGTGTTGATGAAGCTGCGGTTGTCCCACAGATACTTGATGCCGGAGATGGCGGTGGCCGCTGCCACCAGCCAGCACAGCCAGTAGGAGATGAGCCAGACGTTCAGATTGCCGAGGACGGTATTGCCATAGGTCAGCGAGATGCCGAAGAAGTAGAAGATGATGGTCAGCATCTGCAGCACCGTCTTCACCTTGCCCCACATATTGGCCGCGATGACCTTGCCATCCTTCGCACCGGCGGCGACCATCCGCAGGCCGGACACCGCGAACTCGCGGGCCAGGATGATGCAGAGCACCACGGGGCTGCACACGCCGTCCCGCATCATGTAGATGAGGGCCACCGTGGTCAACAGCTTGTCGGCCAGAGGGTCGGCAAACTTGCCGAAGTCGGTGACCATGTGCCACTTGCGGGCCAGATGGCCGTCCAGATAATCGGTGAAGCTGGCAGCGGCGAAGACGATGCCTGCCACCAGATACCATGTGGCGTTGAAGGTCTCGGTGCCAAACTCGGTCAGCGAGACGAAGATCATAAAGACGGGCACCAGAATGATGCGGCACAGGGTCAGTTTATTGGGCAGATTCATACGTTTTACCCTCCAATTTGTTATTTTTCGACAGTACCATACAGATCGTAAAGGTCGCTGTCGTCCACCAGGATATCATAGAATGCGCCGGGATACAGCGGCTCTTCGCTGGAAACGCAGACGTTGCCGTCCACTTCGGGGGCATCGGCTGCAGTGCGGCAGAGGTACAGGCCGCTCTCGTCGTCGATGCCGTCGCAGATGACGCGGACGGTCTGGCCGACCTTGGCCGCCTGCTTCTGGGCCATGATGCCGGTCTGGATCTGCATCACCAGCTCGGCGCGCTTCTCCTTGACCTCCTGCTCGATCTGGCCGTCCATGCGGGCGGCCACGGTGTTCTCCTCAGCCGAGTAGGCAAAGCAGCCCAGGCGGTCGAACTGCACCTCCTTGACGAAGTTGCACAGGTCTTCGAACTGCTCCTCAGTCTCGCCGGGGAAGCCTGCGATCAGGGTGGTGCGCAGGGTGATGCCGGGGATCTCGCGGCGCAGCTTGCCGATGACGTCCAGCAGCTCCGCACGGTTGGAGCGGCGGTTCATGTTCTTGAGGATGACATCGTTGCAGTGCTGGATGGGCAGGTCGAGGTACGGCAGGACCTTCTCGTTCCGCTTCATGGCGGCAATGAACGCATCGGTGATCCGCTCCGGGTAGGCGTACATGATGCGGATCCACTCGATGCCCTGGACCTTGTTCAGCTGATCCAGCAGCTCGCAGATGCTGCCGGGCTTGCCCCAGTCCTCGCCATAGGCGGTGGGGTCCTGCGCCACGATGATAAGCTCCTTGACGCCCTCACCGGCCAGCCAGCGGGCCTCGGCCACGCAGTCGGCCATGTCACGGCTGCGCAGCGGGCCGCGGATGCCGGGGATGGCGCAGTAGTGGCAGCGGTTGTTGCAGCCTTCGGCGATCTTTAAGTACGCATAGTGGGCAGGCGTGCCGATGACACGCTTGCCGCCCAGCGGGAAGTCCTTTTTGGCACCGTAGCTTTCCAGATGATCCTCACCATGGAACAGGCGGGCCACGATGGTGTCGATGGCCTTGTTGGAGGCACAGCCCACCACCGCGTCCACCTCGGGGATCTCTTCCTCGATCTGGCTGCGGTAGCGCTCGGCAAGACAGCCGGTGACGATGACCTTCAGCTCCGGGTTCTGCTGCTTATAGGAGCAGGCTTCCAGAATGTTTTCAATGGCTTCGGTCTTGGCGCTCTCGATGAAGCCGCAGGTGTTCACAAGGATCACATCTGCTTCGGCCAGATCGGCCACGGTCTCGTGGCCGGCAGACAGCAGGATGTGCACCATCACATCCAGATCGACCTGATTCTTGGGGCAGCCAAGGGAAATACACGCAATTTTCATAGGGGATGATACTCTCTTTCTCTTTTGAGGGGTGCTTTTTATTCTTCTTCCGCTCTTTTTATCGCTTCTTTTATGACCGAATACGCAAAGCCGCGGCGCTGCAGGGCGGCCACCACAAGGTCGCGGCGGCCATCGGCCAGCTTTTTCATGTAGCGGCTGCGCACCAGAGCGGCGGCAGCTTCCAGCTCCGGGCTTTCGCCGTCTGCGTCCGGGGCATAGACGCTTTCCAGCGCCTGCTCGATCTGCGCGCCGGAAAGGCCCTTCTGCCGCAGGTTCTGGGCCGCCGCACGGCGGCTCTTGCGGGCGGCAAGCAGGCTGTGTGCCCGGGCTTCGGCATAGCGGTCATCGTTTACGTAATCCAGCTCCACCATCTCAGCCACAGCAGCCGCTGCAGCCTGCTCGGTAAAGCCATAGCACAGCCGTTCATACAGCTGTGCCGAGGACATCTCGCGCGAGGCCAGCGCATCCAGTGCGCGGGCGCGGGCCTTGGCCGGGTCGGCGCACTTTTCTTCTTCCTGCTTCGGGCGGCGGCGTTTATAAAAGGACATTTAGTCCTCCACCATGATATCCAGTTCGCTCTCGCTGCTGCGGGCAGGAGCCTTGACCACCGGCTCCTTGGCATCTGCAGCCTTGGCGGGTTCCTCGGCCTTGGCCGCAGCGCCCTTGCCTGCCGGGCGGCGGGATGCGTACAGCTTGTCGGCATTGGCGCGGATCTGGCCCTCGATGTCGTTTGCGATCTCGGGATTGTCCTTCAGGAACTGCTTTGCGTTGTCACGGCCCTGACCCAGACGGACATCGCCATAGTTGAACCATGCGCCGCTCTTCTGCACGATGCCCAGCTTCACGCCCACATCAATGAGTTCGCTCATCTTGGAAATGCCCTCGCCGAACATGATATCGAACTCTGCCTCACGGAACGGAGGTGCCACCTTATTCTTGACGATCTTGGCGCGGGTGTGGTTGCCGATGAACTGGCCGGAAGAGTCCTTCAGGCCCTCCACGCGGCGGATGTCGATGCGCACCGAGGCGTAATATTTCAGGGCGCGGCCGCCGGTGGTGACCTCCGGGTTGCCGTACATCACGCCCACTTTTTCACGCAGCTGGTTGATGAAGACGCAGACCGTGTTGGTCTTGCCGATGACCGAAGTCAGCTTGCGCATGGCCTGACTCATCAGGCGGGCCTGCAGGCCCACATGGCTGTCGCCCATTTCGCCCTCGATCTCAGCCCTCGGCACCATGGCGGCAACCGAGTCCACCACGATGGCATCGATGGCACCGGAGCGCACCAGTGCTTCGCAGATCTCCATGGCCTGCTCGCCGGTGTCCGGCTGGCTGACCAGCAGGTTGTTGATGTCCACGCCCAGCGC
>ENA-UEOR01000219-UEOR01000219.1-human-gut-metagenome-genome-assembly--contig:-NODE-219-length-33263-cov-30.860935_pt1 | contig 33263 bp, 16 predicted proteins | sample MGYA00242887_ERZ507890 | MGnify/ENA primary metagenome ERZ507890 (study PRJEB26167, sample SAMN06115431) | human gut metagenome | host: Homo sapiens | place: China:Guizhou | collected 2014-10-21...
TCCACTCACTTAACAATGGCGGAACCTACGATGACACCATCTGATTTTTCGGCCATATTCGCTGCCTGCTCCGGGTTGGAGATACCAAAACCAATGGCAGCCGGGATGTCGGAGGCGTCTTTTACCAGCTTTACCATGGCTCCTACATCGGTAGTGATGACGTTTCGCATACCGGTGACTCCCAGCGAGGAGACGCAGTAAACAAAGCCCTCCGCTTCTTTGGCAATCATGGCAATGCGCTCATGGGAAGTAGGCGCAATGAGGGAGATAAGATCCATACCCTGCTCACGGAATGCCGGAGCAAATTCTTCTTTTTCTTCAAACGGAACATCCGGCAGGATCAGACCGTCCATCCCGATTTCCGCCGCTCTCTTAATGAACCGCTCTGTTCCATATGAAAAGACTACATTTGCATATGTCATAAATACCAGTGGAATTGCTGTATTTTTTCTTATTTTTACAACCAGGTCAAAAATCTTGTCTGTCGTAACACCACCGGAAAGTGCTCTCAGATTTGCTCCCTGGATCACCGGACCTTCTGCTGTCGGATCTGAAAATGGGATTCCCAGTTCAATCAGCGATGCACCTGCCAGTTCCATCGCATAGACAAGCTGCTCCGTTGTCTCTAAATTTGGATCACCGCATGTAATAAATGGTATAAATGCTTTTTTTCCTTCAAATGCTTTCTGAATCTTACTCATGGATATCCTCCCCTCTGTAACGTGCAATTGCTGCACAGTCCTTATCTCCACGACCGGAAATATTGATAACAATAATCTGATCTTTTTTCATTGTCGGTGCCAGTTTCCTTGCATATGCCACTGCATGGGCACTCTCGATGGCTGGGATGATTCCTTCTGTTCTTGAAAGATATTCAAACGCATCAACTGCCTCATTATCTGTGATTGCTACATATTCTGCTCTGCCTTTATCATACAGATCTGCATGTTCTGGTCCGATTCCCGGATAATCAAGCCCTGCTGAAATAGAATAGACTGGTGCGATCTGTCCATATTCATCCTGACAGAAATAGGATTTCATTCCGTGGAAGATTCCTAATTTTCCTGTAGCGATTGTTGCGGCTGTTTCCGCAGTATTAATTCCTCTTCCTGCTGCCTCACAACCGATCAGTCGTACACTCTCATCTTCGATAAAATTGTAAAATGCACCGATTGCATTGGATCCGCCTCCCACGCAGGCAAGCACTGCATCCGGGAGTTTTCCTTCTTTTTCCATCAACTGTTCCTTGATCTCTTTTGAAATCACAGCCTGAAAATCACGCACAATCTGTGGGAATGGATGTGGTCCCATGCAAGAACGGTAAAATAGTCAAGATTGCGGGATGCTCCCCCATACGTGAAGGAGTGCTGCTTGTCAGGTCGGACACCACACTGGCAGACGTGCGTAAATTCGGTGAGGAGTGTCAAAGACGCTGGGGAATCACACCGCTGCAAATCTTCCTGCACAAGGATGAAGGGCATTGGCTGAACGGTCAGCCGGAAGCGGAAGACAGGGAAAGCTTCAAAGTCGGGGACAGATGGTTCAAGCCGAACTATCATGCCCATATCGTTTTCGACTGGATGAACCACGAAACAGGAAAGAGCCGAAAGCTCAATGACGATGACATGATGCAGATGCAGACCCTTGCATCCGACATCCTGCTGATGGAACGCGGGCAGTCAAAGGCTGTCACTGGTAAGGAGCATCTGGAACGGAACGACTTTATCATTGAGAAGCAGAAAGCTGAACTGCAACGCATGGATGCAGCCAAACGGCACAAAGAAGAACAGATAAATCTTGCCGAGCAGGAACTGAAACAGGTGAAATCAGAAATACGCACTGACAAGTTAAAGAAGACAGCCACCACGGCAGCGACAGCCATAACTAGTGGAGTTGCTTCTCTTTTCGGGAGTGGAAAACTGAAAGAACTGGAACGTGCCAACGAAAAACTGCAAGACGAGGTTTCAAAACGGAACACCAATATTGAAAAATTGCAGAGCCAAGTACAGCAGATGCAGAAACAGCATGATACGCAAATCCACAATCTCAGAGAAATGCACAGGCAGGAACTTGACATGAAAGAAAAAGAACTGTCACGGCTCGCCAGAATCATAGACAAGGCTTTCAGGTGGTTTCCGATGTTCAGGGAAATGCTGCGCATGGAAAAGTTTTGTGCCATGCTGGGATTCTCTAAAGAAATGACTGAAAGTCTTATAGTCAAAAAAGAAGCCCTGAAATGTAGCGGTAAAATCTATTCCGAGCAACACAGGCGGAACTTTGATATAAAGGATGATATTTTAAGGGTGGAAAATGACCCTGACGATGAAAGCAGGCTGAACCTGACAATAAACAGGAAGCCGATTGCCGACTGGTTCAGGGAGCAATGGCACAGGCTTAGATATGGAGCAAGAGTGCCGCAACAGGAAGAAAGAAAAAGTAGAGGATTCAAATTATAATAGAAGCAATTTGATTAGTAATCTAAAAGCACTCCGATAACGATTAGAGTGCTTTTAGATTGTTTATCATTAATTATCAAAGCAAGTGCAGTTTAAGATTTTACTGAAGTTTGCATTAATAAAGAATATACTACAGCTGATATATGCGCAACATATTGTGACGCTTGTGATTCATTTCCCTTGAAATCCTTAACAAATACCGCTAAGGTATAACTGATATTATTAGGCAGACATATATAGGCAACATCATTGTGAGCTGCAAGAACACCATTTTCATTAACAGAACCTGAACCTGTCTTATGCGCTATAACAACCCCTTCTTTATCAAGAAGTGGAGCTGCTATCCTATCTACACCTGTTTTGCATTCTTTTAACGTATTCTTAATGAAACTTTGTTTCTCATCATCGATAAGACCTTCAGTAAACAAACGATTCATCAACATTGCAGCACCAAGAGGAGATGTATAGTTAGAGTAAGCCTTGTTATGGTCAGCCGACATTTCCTCTTCCGTATAAGCTATCTGAAAACTTGAACGAGGAATGAGTGTGGCTATAAAACTATCTGTTTGAGCGACATTAACCATATCCTTAAACATAAGGTTGCTTGCATTGTTGTCACTCTGAGTAAGAGTATAACGCAGCAAATCTCTCACTGTCAATGATATGACTGGCCCTGAATAATCTTTCAGCATAGGACTCCAAGTCTTTGGGTCAAGTTTATCCCTATTTATATTTACTAAGGTATCAAGTGAAATTCCTTTATTGTCAAAGTCATTACAAAGAGCTAATGCCTGATGAACCTTAAACACACTCATCATAGGATAAACACTCTTATTATTGACCTTAACCGTATCTCTGTTATTAACAATAACCGCCACACCAATTTCGCCAGGACAAGCTGAGACAATTTGAGAAATGCTATCAGTCAAAACATTTGTTAAAGGAGGATTTGCGCTATCTTTTGTCGCTGATTTATGGAACAATGAAAATACCAAGATGAAAATGCAAACTAAAGCTATACTCAAAACTACGATTTGTTTTTTTCTGTTTTTTTCCATGTTTATATTATTTATATTTGTTTGACGAGAATATCTTTATTTGCCGACAAAGGTACATAACTTTACGGAAAAATATGTTTCTAAAATATATAAAAATATATAAATAGACAGCTGTGGGGAAAATGTGGGGAAAAATTAGATAATTAAAAAGGCTAAATGACTGGAAATAATCACTTAGCCTTTTAATCCGTACCCAGACCCGTACTTCGTAATTGCTGCGCCCATCATTCAAGACTGTCAAATCGGGTCTTTCCTGTCAAGCCAATGATGCCTATGCGTATGCCAAACACATGGATTACGGATTTCTCGTTCCGTGAACAAACACTTTATCCGCAACTCTGCTATGTGGTGTATTGGCTTAACTCCATTTCTATGGGCAACACTTTTGTTGCAGATTTCAAGCAGCTTTTATCGAAATACCCATCAGTAAGAACTCGTTTATTAGGCTTTCCTCATAATTGGGAACAAGAGCCTTTGTGGAGATAAAATAATTGCCCTGTTTCTTAAAAAGCACTGGGGCAAACCAGCTCCGTCTTTAATTGTTTCCAATAAATGGATTGTTTCAAGCCCCTATAGAAAGAGAACAAAAATTCCTGTGTGAAAATTAATCTACGACAAGGAGCAAGCAAGGAGCAATATCAAACAAAAATCAATACCTTTGCAGTACATATGAGATAGACCAAAACAAAAGTGGAATATCGGAAACGAATAGCAAGGAAAAGAGAAGAAACGACCCAAGTTGATGTCCTTTTTGAGTTAATAATCAATAAAAGCGTTAAATCTTCACCTTTTAGAATGTGCAATTAAAAATAACAACCATATTTCTGACTTATTATCTATAAAATATTGAGTAATAATCGGTTGTAAATACGCATATTGTTCAAATTTAAAATCAATTATTGTTTCTGATAGTGTTACGGGATTTCCAGAAACTACATTTTATGATTGTACTTCCTTGGAAAAAATCATATTTGGTACTGGATTAAAAACGGGTGGGGTATTTTGGGACAGTAAATATATTAAGGAAATACATTGTAGGTCAACTATTCCTCCTTCAATAATCGGTTTTAATAATGAGGTTTATAATAATGCAACATTGTATGTCCCTAAGGGGTGCAATGAAGCATACCATACAGCAATAATGTGGAGAGAGTTCAAAACTATAGTTGAGGAATGAATTGATAATTTGTTGTACTATCAAAAGGCGTACTATATGGGAATAATATCTTTAATAATTTCGATTATCTCTATAAGCATATCGGTTATTGTCACCGGAATTCCATTTTATTGCAAATATATAGAAAAGAAAACAAAAATAGCATTGATTGCTTGTGATGGAGTAATCAGGGATGATATGATACGTATTGTGGTTACCTATGTAAATAAGAACTGGCAAAATGCAGTAATAACCAATAGCTATATTGCCCTTTGCCATCCTAAGTTATTAAATGAGTTTACGAAATTGAATCATGCATATAGTTGTAAGCCATTTAATCCAGTTGCGATAACGGAGAAAATGCATGCGTCTATCGAACTTGAATATTCTTTATCAGAGTTGAAAGAAGTGGATTTGGAAAATGCAGATGTGTATGTACATACTGAATATATAGATTCTCAAGGCCAGAGGCTGTCTGATAGTCATAGGATAGGAAACCTGTGCATGAGTGGAATAAGTACTAAGATGGTCTTAATAGAGTCTACTATATATGAGTTACAAGGAAGAAGTATTTTAATGTCTATGAAACTTTAGTTGTTGGCGTGAGCAGGAAGCATCACTTCCTGCTCACGCCCTTTCTCGCATTTAGCAATACTCCCTTCTGAACCAAAGCTCGAATATAGGGTCGGAGAAAGCATACTTGTTTCCTTCTTTCTCAATGAAATCACGTTCTGTCAGCATACGCTTGTTGCGTGTGATGGTCTGTGCACTGCCCAATTCATATTTCCGCACTACGGGGATGGAGTTGAAGCGGTATTCACCGTCGGCTACAGCACGAAGCATGGCAGTTTGGGCAGCAGTCAGGTTCTCGGTGTCGTTCATGAACATAGGCATGTTGGTGTCTATCAGTTGGCGGGTACGGATTTCGATAATCTCATCTGTCACTTTTTCAGACGTACCGCTCCAGATGAAATAGCACAACTGTTGCAAATACCACGAATGGCATTTCACGATGTCGCACAGTTGTTCTGCTTGCTGTTCGCTGATTTCTTTGTTCGTCCGGTGGAAGGCATTGACGATGAAGGGCACCCATTCCTCTTTCTTTATCTTTTGCAGGAACAGTACTTGTCCGAAGCGGTAGAAGGGGTTAGAAGAATTGTTGAAGATGTCCATCATCATATGCCGCTTGCTTCCGTAAAAGCAATAGGAGACTTGTTGCTGCTTCTGCCAGGCAGAGCGCATTTTTCCCTCCATACTTTTGTAGCCGGGTAGTAGTGCCAGTTGTTGGAACTCGTCGATGCAGACAATCAGGTGTATGCCTTTGGCAGCTGCTATCTTTTCGGGTAGTTCCAGTATCTCCATGACACTTTTTTCTTCCAGTTCCAATTTCAGGTCAAAGGAGAGGGTATCGGTTGGGTCGCTCTTCAATGTGATACTGGGAGAAACGGCTTTAAGAAACTGTTTCACATCTTCAAGCCTCTTTTCAAGGGTGGAGGCGGTGCAAGAAATGACTTCTCGCGCAAAGATGCGGTAGAATTCAGCTTCCGTCTTGATGCTGAATGCATCAATGAAGCAGACACGGATATGCTTGTCTTCTTGTGTCAGTTCGTCCATAGCTACTTTTACAAGCGACGATTTTCCCCATCGGCGCGGTGAAATAAGCATTACGTTGATGCCCGATCCAAGTAATTCTTTCAGTTGCTTTCGTTCTTCTACCCGATTGACGAAACTTTCTTTATCAACCAGTGTGCCGTATTGAAAAGGTGATTTCATAAACTTTCTGTTCTTGATTTAATGACAAATATACAAATTATACATCAATGTATAATACATCAATGTATAATTTTGTTTGAGCACATGTGCAAAAACACCCACTTTTTGCACATGAAACGGAGAACGTGAGCAAAAAAGCCTTATTTTTGCTCGCGTTATTGATTCCGAATATAATGTTAAATACAAATATACTATGAAAAGTAAGGTTCTTGCATTGATTCTATTATGCGGTGCCGCCTCGTTGGGCGCCAAAGTAAAACTGCCTGCACTGGTGGGCGACAACATGATACTCCAGCAGCAGACTGAAGTGAAACTGTGGGGAACGGCTGCTCCGGAAGCCGAAGTACGCGTTACGCCTTCGTGGAACGGACAGACAATGACTTGCCGTGCCGATAAGGATGGCGGTTGGACGCTTGCCGTGGAGACTCCGGCAGCAGGATACACGCCTTATGAGATAACTTTTGATGACGGAGAAAAAACTACGTTGAAGAATATCCTAATCGGTGAAGTATGGCTTGCTTCCGGCCAGAGCAATATGGAAATGCCCCTGAAAGGTTTTGCTGGCTGTTGCATCATGAACGGAGCGGATGACATCATAGTTTCTGCCGAGAATAAGGGGGTGCGTATGTTCACCGTTCCCAAGCACCAGACTTATGAACTGCAAACCGACTGCAAAGGTAGCTGGAACATATCTTCCATAGAAACCGCACCCGATTTCAGTGCGACGGCCTACTATTTTGCCACTTCGTTGAGCCGTGCCCTCCGGATTCCGGTCGGCATCATCTGTAGCGCTTACGGTGGATCCACTGTAGAAGGTTGGATAAGCCGTGAACTGCTGGAAAACTATCCAGACATATCTCTCAACCCCGATTCCATCGAACGCCTGCATCCCATGCTCCGCCCCATGCTGATGTACAATGCCATGCTGAAGCCGCTTCAGAACTATACCATCAAAGGGTTCATCTGGTATCAGGGAGAGTCGAACGTAGGTCGCCATGAAACATATGCCGAACGCTTGGCCGACATGGTGCAGCTGTGGCGCAAGGAATGGGGGCTGGGCGAATTGCCTTTCTACTTTGCCGAAATAGCGCCGTACGCCTATGGAGGTACCCAGCAAGAGAAAGCTGCTTACCTACGTGAAGCGCAATTCCGTGCCCAAAGCCTGATTCCGAACAGTGGTATGATTTCGACAAACGACCTTGTAGAGCCTTATGAGATGTACAATATCCATCCCCGCAACAAGACAAAGGTAGGTCAACGCTTGAGCTATCTGGCATTGAACCTTACCTATGGATTGAAGCAGATACACTGTTTCGGCCCACAATATAAGTCATGGACTGCTAAAGGCAGTGAAGCATGGGTTTCCTTCGACCATTTGGAAATGGGTATCTGTCGCAACTATGACCTTCGCGGTTTCGAAGTGGCGGGTGAGGACCGTGTGTTCCATCCTGCCGACAAAGTATGGCTGCACTGGCAGACGAATGAAGTGGTAATCTCTTCAGAAAAGGTATCCCATCCCGTCAGCGTGCGCTATTGTTTCCATGATTTCCAGATTGGTACGATGATTGGCGGAAATGAATTGCCTACCATTCCGTTCCGTACGGATAATTGGTGAAAGAACGGAAAGTAGATAAACACTTTCATTATACTATAATATTAGGCGCGGGTTACGCGGAATCCATGGATGCAGTAAACTAAATCCGTGAAATCCGTGTAATCCGCGCCTAAAAGAAAACATCCAGAGGGTTTTGTTCCCCCTCTGTCTTTCTTATTGTTTCAGCAACTGTTCTGCTGCAAGTACCAGGAACATATAGTGGGATGAACCTCCTCCCAGCACATATTCAGTTTGCTGCCAGAGGAACGGGAACGTGAGGAGTTCCGGGAAGTCGGGACGGATAAGAGCTGTACCGGAAATGACTCCACCGGGAATATACGACCAGTCTGCGCGGTTCAGTCCGTAGCCCACAGTGGCTGATTGTGCGCCGACACCCGAGGCGAAGGAAGCTTGGTTGGAGCCCGGGTGGCATCCGAGAATGAAGTTGAGGGCATTGAATACCGGTGCTTTCGGGAATATTTCCGGATAGGCGGTTGTCAGGAAGTAGTGCTGGAAGCCGAAACGCTGTATATCCCAGCCTGCACCCCAGATATGTGGACGGTAGGGAATGCCGTAAGGAGTCTCCTGCACTTGCTTGTTCAGCTCTTGTTCATATCCGGTCAGAGCTTTGCGGAAAGCGGTGGAGAAAGCTTTGGCTTTCTTGTTCTTCATTTGTGCAAACTGTTTTTCCACACGTGCCGTGTACCAGCCGATGCGGCCTATCTGCTTGATGATGAGCTCTTTGTTGTCCAGAATGAAGTCCATATAGGGTTGTTCGCCCGTGGTGAGGTACAGTTCTACGGCTGCCTGCACTTTGGGGAACAAGGCTCTGTTGTTGCCGTTTCCGGTAGAAGCATATACTTTGCGGGCAATGTCGAGACAATGTACACTCAATGTATCATTGAAGCCTTTCAATACGCGTGATACGGCAGCAAGTTGGGCGGCTGTCGACAGTTCTCGTCCGGGGTTGTCCTCTGTAAATATCCAACGGTCGTCTTCATTACCGATTTTTCCGTCCGTCATGGCGGCGGCATCACCCAGAAGTACGTATTGGCGAAGGTCGTTGCAGATGATTCCCCGGTAGAGACGTCCCAGTGCCAGGTAGCCGTTGACTACCGTAAGGGCGCCGTTCTCTACTTGTTGCAGCAAGTCATTCTTACCGTCGGGCTGGTGGATTTCCGTCACACGGTTTATCTGGTCGATGGAAGTCACGTCGAGATTCGGGTGGAAAGCTTCGTAGGCCAGTGCCAGGATATAGGATTCTCCGGCTTGGGATTCGATGCGGAGGTCAAAGTCTCCGGCATCGTGCCAGCCGCCTATGTTCACTCCGGGAACCACTTCACCCGGTTTGAACTTGGACAGGCCCTCTTTCTGGTCGTAGCCGTCGATATGATTGTGTGCCGGTGCCATCTGGGCATCGTCCATGTGGCAGCAGTCGTGCCATACGCGGTATTTTTCGTTGACGCGCATGTGGCACATCTGTACGGGAAGGAAGTATTCCAGTACGGGCTGCCATACGCCGCGGGCATATACGTCATTGTCGATGCGGAAGATAGGGGATACGGAGGTATCGTATTTAATCTTGTAGAGTCCCGGTTCCTTCACATCCGTGAAGTCCACCTTCAGATAGTTGTATCTCAGGAACTTGCCCCAATTGGCAGGAGTGACGTTCTTGACCACTTTCTCGCCGTCTGCGTCAATGCGGATGATTTGTGCCGTTTCCTTTCTATTGTCACGTATATCCATTTCGATGACGGCTTCCTTGTCCTGGGCGGGATGATAACCTATCTGTGAAGTCTGGATAACCGGCTGATACATCCAGTCGGCCACTACGTTCGGAGTGATAATCCATTTGACGGCCCCTTTGGTGACACCCGGTTTTATGTTGCTGCGCAGTACGAACCAGCCGTTATTGTGGTTCATACGCCCGTCAAACAGTTGTAGGTCACCACTCAATGATTCGATGGTTACTTTGTTGTAAGGGTCGTCGGGGCGGGAGGTAAACTTACGGCCTTTGGCATAAGGTTCGCTGATGATGTCGTCGGCCACAATCGGGCTGTAACCTTTTCCTATCAGTTTGTCCATGTCTGCCAGCGATTGCTTGCCGTCATGATAATTTCCCGTATGCAGATAGTTGGGTTGGGTTGTCATTAGGGGAGAGTTGGGTTGTTGCGGGAAGATGCCGCTCTGACCGTCCATAATCCAGGGCTTGCCGAAGAGGGAACCCGGGAAGAATTCAAGGTTGAAGCCCACTTTTCCGATGAATTCCTGGGGAATGGGGCGGTCAAGGTCTACGGTCACCTCTATGTTTTTACCTTTGCTTTCCACGTTTACCGTATATATAAGGTGGAGGTCCGGGTAAATCATCGGGTTGAATCCGGTGAGATGGCGTGAGGAGTCGGGATAGCACAGCGTGGCGGTGATGCTGTTGTCACCGAGCTTCCGGTCGAGCTGTTTCGGTACGGGCTGCCATTGTCCGGGTGTGGCTTCCAGACGGATATCTCCATTCGTCGCCACACGGTGTCCGTTCATGATGATACATACCCCTCCTTGGTGTCCTTCGGGATAGATATCATCAAAAGCCATGATGTCGACTCCCTGATTCTTGAAATAACCGGAGGATGTCAGCTTGAAGTCTTGCGCATGCAGCGCACTGCTGCCGCAAAGCAGTGCCAAGACTGATGCAAATAGGAAATGTTTCTTTCTCATAGTATCTATTTTTGAGTTACAAAATTTTCTACTAATATACGGACTAAAAAGGAAACGGATGGCTTTTGTTTGTAGCCAATAACGTTATGAAATGTGTCTTTTTCCTCTATTTTTATGATATTCATTGTTATATTTGTCAGACAATGGCGCTTGAGCTGCCGGATACCCACGTTTGAGCCAATAGAAGCTGATGTCTGGTAAAACAAGGACTCAGTACCCAAAAATAGCCTTTATCGGAACCAATTGTATCCCTTGAAAAAGGATGGCAATGAGTAGTGTCCATTTGTTTTTTTGTACATTTGCAATGTAACTATGGCTAACTCCTTAAATCGCTATATTATGAAACGTATGTTTTCCGTTTTTTTGCTGATTACAGTATGGTTGCTGGTTACACCTTTCCTGCAAGCACAGTCACACGTAGACAAGGTTTTAAAAGATGAAATAACCTCGGACTTGAAAGAGAATATCCTCTCTTTTTGGGAAAGATACAGCGTAGATTCTTCCGGAGGCTTTTATGGTTCATTGGGACGTGACGGTGCCCCGATAGCGGATGCTCCCAAAGGTGGTGTACTGAATGCCCGCATCCTTTGGACTTTTTCAACCGCCTACCGGATGTATGGCGATACTGCCTACCGTAAATTGGCTGACAGGGCGCAACGGTATTTCATAGATCACTTCATTGATTCGCAGTATGGAGGCGTATATTGGCTGATAAAAGCGGACGGTACCCCATTGGATACGAACAAGCAGACTTACGGCTGCTCTTATGCTATCTATGGGTTGTCCGAACATTTCAGGGCAACGGGCAACAATGAAAGCCTGCAAAAAGCCATAGAGCTTTATCGGATAATGGAGAGCAAAGTCAAAGATCCCGTAAATGATGGCTATATAGAATCCTTTACCCGCGAATGGGGAACTCCCCAAAAGCTGGGGTATGATGGAGATGGCATTGCTGCCAAAACAATGAATACACATATCCATGTATTAGAGGCATACACGGCTTTATATAAAGTATGGAAGGATAACAGCCTTTGCAAGCGCCTTGCAAAAGTAATAGACTTAATAACAACCAGGCTGTACAACCCACAAACACATCACTTGATATCATACTGTGATTTAAATTGGAATAATCTGGATGACATCGACTCTTACGGGCATGATATCGAAACTTCTTGGCTGCTGACGGAAGCTGCAGAGGCTCTGGGTGACCCGGAGGTTATCGGGAGGTGCAGGAAGGTAGCATTGGAACTTGCAGATGCTTCCTTGAAGGAGGGCATCAACCCGATGGGAGCTATGATGTATGAACGACATAAGGACAAAATCAGGAAGGACGCTTCCTGGTGGTGCCAAGCGGAAACTGTGGTCGGCTGTATCAATGCCTGGCAACTGACTGGTGAACAATCTTATCTGGACAGTGCCGTCCGCACCTGGAACTTCATCAAATCACGGATGATAGACAAGGAGTATGGTGAATGGTTCAGAACGGTGCTGGAAGATGGAACTCCCCGCTACAAGGAGCCTAAAGCAAGTATGTGGAATTGTCCTTATCATAACAGCCGTATGGGGTTTGAGATTGATACCAGACTGAAATGACAACCTTTTATAGATTTGATATTATGAAGAATTTACGAATTTTCCAGTTTGGAATAGTTGTATTGCTGTGTGGTATATTATCTCTGCCGCTTTCTGCCCAGACGGAAGTGATGGCATGGAGCAATATCACGGGTGTCCGCGTAGACGGTGAATTGATAGACTTTGAGTCATCCCTGCGTGTCGGAACCTTGAAAGGAGATATGGAGATTACCGGAAAGGAGAAGCAGGTCCGTCCCGTTTTCCATCGTGAGGGGAATATGCAGGAAGTGACGGCTACTCTGCGAGGTGTAAAGTTCCATCAGAAAGTGACCGATAAGGGAAAAGGCTTGGTGGAGATTTCTATTGATGCGCTGTCGGACACTACTTTGAACCAGGCAGCCTATTACTGTATTGCTTTAAGTCCGGAAAACTACATTGATGCCAAAGTAAGGGTAAGTGGCAGGAAGCTGACCGTTACTTCGGCCAATAGGAAGTTGGAATTCAAGTTCAATAAGTCTGTAAAGGCCACGGTTGAAAAAGAGTCTACCGGTACTGTTGTGTATATCTCGCTAATGCCGATTCTGAAAAAGGCTGGGAGAACAGCATTGTCTATGGAACTGCATGCTTCCGGAGTGATAGATCACAGTGACGCGGAAATTACATTGGATATGCAGAATCCGGGAAGTTTGTTTGCAGGCTTTGGAGGGAATTTCCGCCTGCAGAATCCTGCTGCCGACCCTAAAGTGATAGATTACTGTCTGGAAAACTTGCGCGTAGCTTATGGCCGTGTGGAATTTCCGTGGAGATTGTGGCAACCCGAAGAAGAATCCGATCCTATTGCCGTGGCACAGAATGGGGGACTGAACAAGCGGGTGGAGGAAAGTCTCCTCATGGCAAAGCGCTTGAAGGCGATGGGAATGCCGGTAATACTAAGCTGTTGGTTTCCGCCTGCATGGGCCATTGACGGAGGTCCTGCAAGTTATGCCCGTCAAGGTGGTGTCATTGCTTATCGTCTGGATAACCGGAAAAAGGAGAAGATTTATAAATCCATGGCAGATTATCTGTTGTATGCCAAACGGTATTATGGTATTGAGTTCTCCATGTTCTCGTTCAATGAATCGGATTTGGGTATTGATGTCCTCCACACTCCGCAGGAGCATGCAGATTTCATTAAGGAGTTCGGTGCTTATCTGGCAGGGTTGAATCTTCCTACCCGCATGCTGCTTGGCGACAATTCGGATGCCACTACTTTCGATTTTATCCTTCCTGCTTTGAACAATCCTGAGACTCATAAGTATATTGGTGCAGTTTCTTTCCATTCATGGCGTGGTTGTGATGATGTTACGTTAAGGAAGTGGGCGGGTGCTGCCAAAGAGATTAATGTACTACTCTTGGTTGGTGAGGGTAGTACGGATGCCGCTGCTCATGGTTATGCCGAGATATTCAATGAGTCGACGTTTGCACTTTATGAAATCAATCTGTATACACGTATTTGTGCGATTTGCCAACCATTGTCCATCTTGCAGTGGCAGCTCACTTCAGACTATTCGTTGTTGTGGGGAGACGGCATTTATGGCTCCAAAGGTCCTTTGCGTCCTACACAACGTTTCTGGAACATTAAGCAGCTGGCCTCCACTCCGGCCGATGCCTTGGCTATTCCAGTCAGTAGCAGCAAGAAAAATGTAAACTGTGCGGCTTTCGGAAATATGGTGCGCGGAGAATATGCCGTCCATATGGTCAATAATGGGGCGGATTGCGAGGCTGTCATCTCCGGTATCCCTGCAGAAGTGAAGGAACTGAAAGTCTATGTGACCAATACAAAGGACTGCATGAAGGAAACTGCAGTGAAGGTGGAGAATGGACTGGTACGGGTACACTTGCCGGCTATCAGTTTCATTACCTTATTGTCGGATAAATAATTTTGAAATGGAATAATATTAATATATAAAGAATAGTGATATGAATATAACTACATGTCTGTTTACAGTTCTGGGAGGAATGGCCACTTTAGGGCATCCTTCAGAAACTGTACGTTTGAATCAGTTAGGGTATTATCCCCAGCAGGAAAAAGTAGCTGTGGTGAATGCCGGTGAGGTACGTGAATTTACCATAGTAGATGCAGCCACGGGCAATCGGCTACTTTCCGGCAAACCCGGATATACCGCTTCATCCGCTTGGTCGGATAGGAGCAGGACAATATTGGATTTCAGTGACATCACGGTACCGGGAAGATATCTTCTGTTGGTTAACGGCGATTCAGTGGCATTCGAAGTAAAGGAAAAGGTGCTGTCCCCTTTGGCCGATGCCGCTTTGAAATCTTTCTATTACCAACGTACGGGTATGCCCATCGAAGCGACTTATGCGGGTCGGTGGAGCCGTCCGGCAGGCCATCCAGATGACAAGGTGCTGGTACATCCCAATGCTGCCGGGCCGGAACGTAAGGCGGGAGCGGTGATTTCTTCTCCGGGAGGATGGTATGATGCCGGAGATTATAACAAGTACATTGTGAACTCCGCTTATTCCATCGGATTGATGCAGGCGATTTATGCCCGCTTTCCTGACTATTTTATCCGTCAACGGGTGAACATCCCGGAAAGCGGAAACCACACGCCCGATTTGCTGGACGAGATGTACTATAACCTGAAATGGATGCTGACCATGCAAGACCCTGCCGACGGAGGAGTCTACCACAAGCTGACTACCCCTTCGTTCGAGGGATTTATCAAGCCTACGGAGTGTAAGCAGCCCCGTTATGTAGTTCAGAAATCAGTAACGGCGGCATTGGACTATGCTGCGGCTTTAGCGCAAGCTTCCGTGTTGTTTGCTCCTTACGAAGAGGATTATCCTGGCTTTTCGGAAGTGGCTTTGCAGGCTGCCGAACGTGCTTACGCCTGGGCAGAAGCGCATCCGCAAGCGCTCTATCATCAGGACCTCCTCAACAAGCAATATCAACCTGCCGTGGTTACGGGAGCTTACGGTGATCGTAGTGCCGATGACGAATTCTTCTGGGCGGCTTCCGAGCTCTATCTTGCTACGGGAAAGCCCGTTTACCGGGAACAAGTGAAGAAGCATCTGCCCACTGCATATAAGACTCCTTCTTGGGGCAATACCACTGCGTTGGGCGTGTTTGCCTGGCTGCAACCGGGCAGGGAATATCAGGGTGAAGACGTGGAGTTGGCAAATGCCATGAAAGACCTGCTACTGGACTATGCTGCCGAGGCTGTGCGGGGTGCTGACCGCTCTCCTTTCCACGCTCCTTACGGCAACGATGCCAAAGATTTCTTTTGGGGATGCCTTGCCGAAGGGTGTGCTAACCAAGCCACTTCACTGGTTTGCGCCTATTTGCTTACGGGTGAGAAGTCGTACCTGACGAACGCCTACCGCAATATGGACTACATTTTAGGAAAGAATGCCACGGGATATTGTTATGTCACCGGTTTCGGGATGAAAAGTCCTCTGTATCCGCACCATCGTCTTTCTGCATCGGATGATATAGAGGCACCTCTTCCCGGTTTCCTTGTTGGCGGTCCCAATCCTGGCCAACAAGACGGTGTACCCTATCCTTCCAATCTGCCGGATGAGTCTTATGCAGATGTGGAAGGTTCGTATGCTTCCAATGAAATAGCCATTAATTGGAGTGCTGCTTTGGTGGCGTTGGTGTCTTCGTTGGATGCTTTGATGTCAAAATAATGTTTCTATTCAGCCTGCTGCCTTATAAATTCGGATGGGCTGATGTTGAACTCTTCTTTAAAATGTTTGGAGAATATCTTGGGGGAGTTATACCCCAAGGTATATGCAATTTCCGAAACTTGCATCTGGCTTTCTGTCAAGAGTTGTTGTGCACGTTTCATACGGATGGTCCTGATGAATTCGATGGGTTTCTTTCCCGTTATCTTAATCATTTTCTTGTAGAAATAGCTGCGTGATATATTCAGGCTGCTGGCAAGCTCCTCGACGGAAAACTCGGTTTCGCTGATATTGTCCTCTACAATCTGGATGGCTTTTTCCACCAGCTGCTGGTCAAGGGGAGTGATGGTGATACGGCTTGGCTCGATTTTAATGTCCTGATTGAATATTTCCTGACGTTTGACGTTCATCTCGATAATCTTGTTGATGCGCAGCTTGAGGACTTCCATATTGAAAGGCTTGGTGATATAGTCGTCTGCGCCAACGCTAAGCCCTTCCAATTGGTGTTCTTCACTTGCCTTAGCTGTCAGGAGGATAATGGGGATATGGGAGTAGCGTATGTCATTCTTGATGGTTGAACATAGTTCCAGACCATCCATCTCGGGCATCATGATGTCACTGACCACTAAATCAATATCTTCCTTTTCCAGTACATTCAGTGCATGTTTTCCGTTTGTGGCTTTTAATACATGATACTGCCTGGCAAGACTTTCAGAGAGAAATTTCAAGAAGTCGTAGTTGTCATCTACGAGTAGTATGGTGAATGGATGGGATTCTTCTTTTATTTCCGGTCCTTCGACCGGTTCTCCGTTTTTGGTTTCATTACTGTTCTGGTGTAGGGGTAGGGCAATCAGGAATACAGAACCACAAGGCTGGTTATCCCTGACACAGACAGTACCCTGATGCATCTTTACGTATTCGGAAACAATGTGCAGTCCAATGCCGCTGCCTCCGTTGTTCGACTGGTTTTTGCCCGACTGATAGAATCTTTGGAATATTTTCTCCTTGGCTTCATCCTCTATGCCGCAACCGGTGTCGGTAAAGGTCAGTTCCAGATTTGTGCCTCTTACGGCAATATCCAGTGAGATGCTTCCTTTATTGGGAGTGAACTTGAATGCATTTGACAGGATATTTGTGCATATCTTGCGTATCTTGTCATAGTCGAAATCCATGAATACAGAATGTTGTGGAGCGGTAAGGCTATAGCTGATGTTCCGTTTCTGTGCTATCGGATCGAAAGAGTGGAATATTTCACTCAGAATGATAAGGATGTTGTCATGTTTGCATTTCAGGGTTTCAGCCTTGGCATCCAGCTTTCTGAAATCCAGCAGTTGGTTAATCAGTTCCAGCAGATAGTCGGCATTTTGTTTGACCATATCCAGAATGCCTTTACGATATTCGGGATGGTCTACGAAAAACTCTTCAAGCGGATTGATGATAAGTGACAAGGGGGTCCGCAGTTCGTGACTTATGTTGGCAAAGAACTGCAGTTTCATATTGTTGATTTTCTGCTGCCTTTCATTTTCCACCTCGATGGCCTGCATGATTTGTTTCTGCTTTTGGCGTAAGCGCAGATTGCGGATAATGGACAGAAGGATGCACAAAACGATACCGCTATATATGGTATAAGCCCACCAAGTGCGCCACCAAGGAGGGAGTATCTTTATTTTCAGTTCCTTGACGTTGGGGCTCCATATGCCTTGTGAGTTGCATGCCTTGACGGATAAAGTATAGTTTCCGGCAGTCAGCATGGATAGGTTTACTTTGTTGTTTTCAGCATAAATCCAGTTGGAATGAATCTTATAGGCATATTTTATCTTATCCGTTTCCACCAGGTCGAGGGCAGAGAAGGACAGAGTGAATGAATTTTCCTTTTCAGTGAAGGAAAGATGTTGTGCACATTCAAGTGAGCTGCCGTTCAGGATGTCCGGATGGGTCATTCCGGATTTGAGCTCAATACCGGTAAGGTAAATATTGGCATCATAACTTGTGGTCAGGATGTCTTGTGGAATGATAGTCTGGTAACCTTGTGGCGTGCCTATCAGTATATTGCCGTTCTGTAGCTTGAGGATGGCGTGGACATTGGTATCGTTGCATATCAGTCCGTCGCTTACGGAGTAGTTCACGATGGCGTATGTACCGTTTGTTATTTTGATTCGTGAGATGCCGTTGCCGGTACCAATCCACATCTGGTTGTTGTTGTCTTCCGTGACGGCTCTGACGAGGTTGGCGGCAAGTCCGTTTTTCTGGTCAAGGAAGTAGATGGAGTCGTTCTTCTGGTTCCATATACTCAGTCCGTGTGGATGTCCTATCCAAAGAAGGTCCCGGCTGTCCTTATAGACAGTGAGCATATTGTTCTCCTTGAAGCGGCCGGCTTCGGCGTAGATATTATAGGCTTGGGTTTCCGTATCGATGATAATGAGTCCTCCTTTGGTCGCTACGTAAAGGGTACTGTCTTTATCATAGTACATATCTCGGACAAAGAATTCTCCCGGACGGTACAAGATGGTGTCAAACTGCTCGGTTTCCGGATTTAACCTCTGTATGTATCCTTTCATGGTACCTATCCAGATGTATCCGTGTTTGTCTACCTTTACTGTATACACATTGTTCTCGAGAAGCTGGCTGTTACTTACTGTGTATTGTTTGATTTGCCCTTTCGAGTAGCATAGCAGTCCTTTCTGGAAGGTGCCTATCCATAGGCGGTTTTTGGAGTCGATGGATAAGTCGACTACAATATTGGCGGGAGTTGCTATCTTTTCGTATGAATCGGTCACTAGTGAACGTCGGATTAGTCCCGTACCGTCTGTTCCGTAGTAAATGTATTCCTGGCTGGTGTCTTCGCAGAAGGTCAGGATATCATCATATTCCAGGGATTTGTTGCATAGTATGATTTGGGACATGGGGCTATAATAGGAAATACCGTGTTTGAAATTCCCTATGTATATGGTTCCGTCTTTGTCCCGGTAAATGGTATTCAGATTGTTGCTGGCAATGGTGTGCGGTTTCAATGGATTGTGCACCAAGTTGGTAAGCGATTTGGTCAGGGTGTTGTAAACGAACAGCCCCATATGGCTGGTAAGTATCCATACGTTGCCGTCTCCCAGGTCGAGGATGCGTTGCACGCGATTGTACTGTATGTGAGTGTTATTGTTCAGGCTGATGTCCTCCCATTGCTGTGTAAAACTGTTCTTGTGCAAAAGTAGGCTGTTTTGGAAGGTGTATACCCATAGGCTTTCGTTTTGGTCTATGTAAATGTGTGGCTCATGATTCTCCAGCAAAGGTCTATAGATGGTGGGAATGGCTATTTCCTTGACTTCGGAAGTCTGCTTGCTGATACTGTATAGGGTACCGTTGGAGTACATTATATAAATGAACTGGACACCTATATAGAGGTTTGAAATCTTTTCAACTGCCAGTGGATAGGCTTTGATGGAGCTGTTGTCCATGCTTCGTATGTAAAGTTTGGAATAGTCGTAGGCCCAAAACTCATTCTTGGATGTTTTTCCCATCCTCAGAATGTTTTTACTGGGGATTTGCAGCCCATCGAGTATGGGTTTATAGTCATTGTCGAATTTACCGGTCTTATAATTATAGATACTGTAGCCGCTGGAAGTCCTTATCCATACATTGTCGTCCGGTCCTTCGAAAATTTCGCTGATGGCATCGTCCGGCAGGTCGGAGTTGTTCTGGTAATACTGCTGGAAGGAGTAGCCGTCGTATTTGTTGAGTCCTGATTCTGTCCCCACCCAGAGGAATCCCCTATTGTCTCTGTAGATGCTTCGGACACTGTTGTTGGAGAGTCCTTCTGTTGTAGAGAGCTGCTTGAACATGACAGCCGGCGGGATTTCCGCTGAGTTACCTTGAACAGTAAGGAGGAAGGCCAGGTTGCATATAAGGAATAGGAGCAGTTGTTTCATGTATTTTCTTTATTAGAAGGATTAACAATATTGTAACTGCAAACTTAAATATAATCCTTCGAACGAGCAAGGAAAGATTTGCGTATTCGTGTGGGATGATATCCTCCGTTTGGTGAAAAATAGTATGCATTTTGTTTCCAATGGCCCTATATGGGTTCTATGAAACAAAACCGGATATTAAAAGACATTTTTAAGGCATCTGTGTTTCCTTTAAGAAAAATACATTTGCAGGCGAGATCATTTAAATCCTAATAGTATGAAGAAAGAACTTTTAGCAGTGGCGATGCTGTTGTTTGCCGGTGGCAATCTGTTGGCACAGCCACATGTCAATGACGGTACTTCGTATTTGATGAACCAACCTCTGGACATGAGTACCGATTTCCGTGACTTGAGTAATACCTTGTTTTTTGCAGATCACCTGGAGTCATTCGATGCCAAGTCGGGTGAAGGGCTGGTGAATTGGAAACGCGGGCATCTGATGCCCCGCCAAGCCTTCAATACCAACGGTGCACAGCCCCGTAAAATGAGAATGCTCGATTTCCCCTTCACTGCCTATGAAAATGACCCTAACCTCAAATTCAAGATTGACTTTGTAACTCCGCGTACGGTACGTATCCGTATGCTAACGACCCCGGTGGAACCCAAACCTGCCGCTTCCATCATGTTGGCAAAGGAACCGGGCAGGGATGGAAGCTGGAAAGTTACCGAGACGAATGACAAGATTATCTATTCCAGCGACTATGGAACCATTCAGATTAACAAGAATCCTTGGAGAATCGTCTTGAAGGATAAAGCCGGACGTATCTTGAGCCAGACTGCCGCTTTGAGCGACGCGGACTCTACGCAGGTAAAATATACGCCGTTCTGTTTTGTGAAGCGGGGAAGCGACAATGCTCGCCGCATCAATCCGGTATTTACCTTGACTGCAGATGAAATGATTTTTGGTTGCGGAGAGTCTGCCACTGGGCTGAACAAGGCCGGACAGAAGGTGAACTTGTTCGTTACAGACCCACAAGGGCCTGAGACGGACCAGATGTACAAACCGATTCCTTTCTTTATGAGTAACCGGGGATATGGTATGTTTATGCATACATCCGCTCCCGTGACTTGTGATTTTGGTGCTACCTATATTGGGCTGAACAAAATGTTCATGGGTGACGAGAACCTGGATTTGTTCGTTTTCTTCGGCGAGCCGAAAGATATTCTGGACGAGTACACCGATTTGGTAGGAAAGCCGGGCATGCCCCCCTTGTGGTCTTTCGGTACGTGGATGAGCCGTATTACCTATTTCAGTGAAAAGGAAGGTTATGATGTAGCGGCCAATATCCGTAAGAACAAGTATCCGTGCGATGTTATCCATTTCGATACCGGCTGGTTTGATGTGGACTGGCAGTGTGACTATAAATTCTCCGAGAACCGTTTCCAGAATCCACAGCAGATGTTGAAGGATTTGAGGTCTCAAGGTTTCCATGTATGTTTGTGGCAGTTGCCTTATTTCACTCCTAAAAACCGTTATTTCTCTGAACTGATAGAGAAAGACATGTATGTGAAAAATGGAAATGGTGAACTTCCCTACGAAGATGTGGTGCTTGATTTTTCCAATCCGGAAACAGTAAAGTGGTATCAGGACAAACTGGCGGGATTGCTGAATATCGGTGTCAGTGCCATTAAAGTAGACTTTGGCGAGGCTGCTCCACTGAATGGTATTTACGCTTCCGGCAAGAGCGGATGGTATGAGCATAACCTCTATCCGGTGCGTTATGATATGGCAGTGTCCGAGATAACCAAGAAGTTGCACAACGAGAATATAATGTGGGCACGTGCCGCATGGGCTGGTTCCCAGCGTTATCCATTGCATTGGGGCGGTGATGCTGCAACTACGAACACGGGTCTGCTGGGTACGCTTCGTGCAGGCTTGTCCTTCGGCTTGTCCGGTTTCTCCTTCTGGAGCCATGATATGGGCGGCTTTGTAAAATCCACTCCGGAGGACTTGTATTGCCGCTGGATACCGTTCGGTTTTCTTACTTCCCATACCCGCGCGCATGGGGCACCTCCGACAGAGCCGTGGTTGTACGACAGCAAGCGTGTGCAGGATGTCTTCCGCAAGAGTGCGGAGATGAAGTACCGTCTGATGCCTTATGTGTATGCTCAGGCTAAGGAATGTACAGAAAAGGGCTTACCGATGCTAAGAGCCTTGTTTGTAGAATTCCCCGATGATCCGGGAGCATGGAAAGTGGATGACGAGTATCTCTTCGGTTCGCAGATTCTGGTTGCCCCCTTGCTTGAATCCGGTATGACGGGCCGCACAGTTTACCTTCCCGAAGGAAAATGGATAGACTACCAGACAGAGAAAGTCTACGAAGGCGGATGGCACCGGATTGAAGCAGGCAGTCTGCCGATAATCATGCTGGTACGTGACGGTTCGGTACTTCCTCATCTGAAGTTGGCGCAGTCCACTGCTGAGATGGATTGGAGTAAAATGAGCCTGAAGGTATACAGTGCTGACAAGAAGCAGGCAGAAGGATTGGTTTGTCTACCTGCCGACAACCGTATTCAGGTTGTGAAAGTGGATTGTGGAAAGGCCAAACCGCAACTGTTGAACCAGGTTGAAGGCACTTCCCTGAGTTTCTGAACTTAATCTTTGAAAATCTATATTGAATTCACCCCTGTCGGTATGGAAGAGAAAGGGATATAGTTACCGAAATCTGTGCCACTATGGTGGCACAGATGTGCCTTCCCAATGGCACGGCAGTGCCTCTATAGTGGCACAAAATTGTGTCGCATATCTTTTTCCCGATGTGCTTATGACCGGGGTATTTGTTAAACCTAAGTATTTAGTATTTATGAGAAATGTGATGAAGTATTTGGGTATCATGTCAGTATCGCTGGCATGTGCCGGACCTCTCTTTGCAACAAGCGTACAGCCGTTTGCAGGTGTCACTGTCGTACAGCAGAGTGTAGTTACTGTGAAGGGCCAAGTGGTGGATGAGAAAGGCGAGCCCATCATCGGTGCCAATGTCATTGTGGAAGGTACGACAAACGGTATGATTACCGATTTGGACGGTAACTTCTCCTTGCAGTGTCCCGTAGGTTCTACGCTGAAGACCAGTTACATCGGTTATCTGGCGCGAACGGTCAAAGTAACCGGGAATATGAATGCTCTGAAAATTACTTTAAAGGAGGATACCGAAACCTTGGATGAGGTAGTTGTTGTGGGCTACGGTACGATGAAGAAATCCGACCTCACCGGTTCTGTGGCTTCCGTGAATGCGGAGGAAATGATGAAGCGGAATCCGGTGAACTTGGGACAAGGTTTGCAGGGAGCTGCGGCAGGTGTATCTGTCATCCGTTCTTCCGGTGACCCGGAAGGAGGTTTCTCCATCCGTATCCGCGGTGTGGCAACCGTGAATGGTTCTGCCGACCCACTCTATGTAGTGGACGGTGTGCAGGTAGGAACTTCCATCGATTTCTTGAATCCTAATGATGTAGAGTCCATCGAAATTCTGAAGGATGCTTCGGCTACGGCAATCTATGGTACTCGCGGTGCCAATGGCGTCATTATGATTACTACCAAGAACGGTGGTAAGGGGAAGGCAAAGGTGAACTTTTCGGCCAACTATGCCCTCCAGTTCAATTCGAATAAGATTGATGTGGCTGATGCGGGCTTGTTTGCAAGTGCTGTACGTTCCGCCGTCAAGAATGACGGTATTGCCATGACCAATCTGGCATATGGCGAGGATTACATAGGCAGACTGAACAGCATTGACTGGCAGGATGAAATGTCACGCACGGCATTACAGCAGAACTATAACCTTTCTGCTTCGGGAGGCAGCGAAAATACCCAAGCCAACTTATCTCTGGGTTATTTGAACAACCAGGGTATCGTGATTGAGTCGAATTTTAAACGCTTGACGGCACGCGCTAATATCACTCACAAAGTGAAAGACTTTCTGCATGTAGGCTTGAACTTGAACTATGCACATTCGGAAAAGATGGGAGGAGGCAACCTGAGAAACTATGCACAAGCCATTCCAACCATGGATTATGTAGAGGACGGTGTTTTCTATTCCATGCCTATTGTGTTGCCCGACGGTACTTGGGGACATTACAAGAAAGAAGGTAATGGGGATGTGAACAAGGGAGCTGACAATCTGGTTGCTGCTGCCAAGACTGCCGACAGCATCAATAAATGGGACCGTCTGCTCGCCAGTGCTTTCCTACAACTCGATTTGTACAAAGGGTTGACCTTCAAAACTATTGCCAGTTATAATTATTATACAAAAGGTTATAATGGCTATACAGCCTATAATGATAGAACCTTTGGAACTCAAGACCGTAAGGACTCGTTCTCGCTGAACCAGAGCCAGTCCACTTCACTCGGTCTGGAAGCGTTCTTGAACTATGACTGGTCCAATGAGCATCACCGCGTAAGTGCAATGGCCGGTTTCTCTACCAGCGATACGAACGGTGCCTGGCTGAATTCCAGTGCCAACGATTTCCCGGCAGACAACATCCGCAAAATTTCATTGACCAATGACCCATCGTCTAAGCAAACGGATGGTGGGCTGGATTTGAAGACAAGATTCCTTTCTTACTTCGGCCGTCTGACTTATACTTTGAACGACCGCTATATTGTGACTGCAACGGTACGCCGCGACGGTTCTTCGAACTTTGGTGCCGGCAATCGTTATGGTACATTCCCTTCCGCTTCTGTAGCTTGGCGTCTTTCCGAGGAAAAGTTCATTAAGGATTTAGAACTGTTCAGTAACTTGAAGTTGCGTGCCGGATGGGGACAGACCGGTAATGCGGGCAATGGTACCAACTTGTCCATAGCACAGTTGTCTTCGGCAAATGCAATGTACTGGTTCTTTAATGGTTCGAGTGTGATTAACGGTGCCGGTATTGCCCAGCAGAAAGAAATTGATACCAACCTGAAATGGGAAACCAATGAGCAGACAAATATCGGTATTGACTTTGCCTTTATGAACAATGAGCTTTCTTTCTCTGCCGATTACTTTATCCGTGACGCAAAGGATCTGCTTCTGTATCGCCAGATTCGTCCTTCCACCGGTTTCTCCAATGTCTATACTAATGCGGGACATATCCGTAACTCAGGTTTCGAGTTTACTGCTGCGTGGAACAAGAGCTTCAGCGATTGGAATATCGGCATAAGACTGAATGGGTCTACCCTGAAGAACGAGGCTATTGAAGTCGGCGATCCGATATTCAGCAAGTCAGGTTCAGCACAAGATGGCGACAACTGGGACAACCACTCCATTACACAGAACGGCTATCCTGTAGGTTCCTACTATGGCTGGAAGGTAGAAGGCATTTTCAGAACCCAGGCCGAAATTGATGAAATGAATAGGCTGGCGGTTGAAAAGGGAGTTGAAAGTGGTGTATATCAGGACAAGACTACCCAGCCCGGCGACTATAAGTTTGTTGATTTGAATGGTGACGGGCAGATTACCGATGCCGACCGTACTGTTATAGGCAATGGATATCCCAAGTTCACTTACGGAATGAACCTTACCGCTTCCTGGAAAAACTTTGATTTCTCGATGAACTTGTACGGTGTAGCCGGTATGGATATCCTTTCTTATTCTTCGGCCCGCTTGACCTCAGTCTATGCACCCGACGGCGGTTATCAGAATGTACTGAAGGAATATATCAATAATGCATGGTCATCTTCGAATACCGGCGCCAAATATCCGCGTATCACCAAGACAGACTATAATAAGAACATGCGTGTGTCCGACGCCTACATCCAGAAGGGGGATTATCTGAAGATTTCAAATATTCAGATAGGATATACATTCCCGAAGAATGTGCTGAAACCGGTGAAAATGGAAAATGCACGCGTATTTGCCAGTGTCGACAATGTATGTACCATCTCTTCGTACAATAAGTTCGGCGATCCGGAAGTTGGTGACTCCAATGTATTGTATTCGGGATTTGACGGAGGACGTTATCCGTTCCCGATGTCGGTTACTTTCGGTCTGAGTGTACAGTTCTAATACTAACGGATAAAAAATATGATTATGAAAAACTTATATAAACTGTTGATCGGTGTGCTGGCCTTAAGCACCGTAACGTCTTGTGACGATTATTTGGAAGTGGATCATTACGATATTCTTCCGGCAGATTTCATGTTTAAAACGGAGGAGAATGTCCTTTCCGGATTGAACGGACTTTATGATACCTTTTATACGGACCAGCACGGTTCCGGTGATGACGAAACATGGGGATTCAAGCCTCAGGTATTTGCTGCCAACCATTCTACGATGGACTGTCAGGCTTCCGGTTGGGATGCGGAATGGCAGCGTCATGCCTGGAAACCCGATAAGGGTTCCCTGGAGACTGCATGGCGGATGAGTTATCGTGCAGTGGACCGTGCAAACCGTTTCCTGGCTGGCCTGGAGACGGCGGATGCCTCTATATTTGCGGACAGCAATTCCAAGACCGTTTATGAAGCGCAAGCACGTGCCATCCGCGGTTATAACTACCTTTACCTGACGAAACTTTTCGGAAGGGTACCGATGTTGCTTACCGGTGAAACCTATACTACTTCGGTAGGAAAGGCACGTCCGGAATCCGTGGATGAGACTTATGCGGCTATCGAGGAAGATTTGTCTTTTGGACGCGACCATCTGGACTGGTTACCCATGAATGGTGAATACGGACGTATAACCAAGGGGTTCTGCAAAGCTTATTTGGCCGAGCTGTATATGTTGAAGAAAGACTTTACGAAAGCCAAGACGGAACTAAAGGATATAGTGGACAGTGGAACCTATTCATTGGAGCCCTGCTTCGGTAACCTGCATGCCTGGGATACACATTGGACCAAAGAATCTGTATTTGAGGTGATGTATCATGAACAAGGATATATGGGCTGGGGAGCCGATTCGTCTTCAGATGCCATGATGTGGTACGGATATATGTGTGCGGCACCCGAATGGGGAGGCTGGGGGTCTCTCTGTCTTTCTTGGGAGTTTGTACGTTCCTTTGAACCGGGTGACAAACGCCGCCAATACTCTGCTGTTGCCAAAGGGGATACGCATCCCATTACCGGGCAGACTGTAGGGGTGACAAGTGGTTTTGACGGTCTTTTCCAAGGTTCCGAAAATATGCCTACTGTTTATTCCTTGAAATACTGGAGATGCAAGCCAGGTGAGAACAACAAAGTATTCAATCCTATTTCGTTGACTTTGAAGCGTTATGCAGGCATCATGCTCGACTATGCAGAATGTTGTTTCGAGACAGGTGACAACGCTACCGGATGGAACATGATACGTCAGATACGTAACCGTGCTTGGGGTAATTTGGAGATGGGAGCGACGATGATTGACCTACCCGCCGACATGTTGAATACCCAGACGGTGGAAGTGCCGGATGCAGAGACCTATTATACAAGCTATAAAGCAGCCAAAGGCTATACTTCTCCGGTATGGAAGGTGGCGCTGATTATAGAGCGTCGCCATGAATTCAATGCCGAGTTCTCGCTTTACCATGATTTGTGCCGTATGGGTATGTGCAAAGAATGGTTTGCCGCCGAATATCCGAAGACAGCAGCCAACTCTTCACAAGAGGCTTGTCTGCAGACTGGTGACTCATTCCGTTTCTTTGAGCACGAGGCTTATCAGGAAATCTTCCCGATTCCGACGAATGAGATTCTGACCAACCCGCTCATCAATCAGGCTGACCAGAATCCGGGATATTGATAAATTATAAATAAACACTTAATAATAAAATATTTGTGAGTGAAATGTCAGGCACCAGTAGTTGTTGTGATAGACGTCAGCGTCTGTCGTGATGAAAGCCGGTGTCTGACATGACAAACACCAGTACTTGAGACGACGAACACCAGTCTCTGATAAACGGGGAATTAAACAAGGAAAAGTTTGATGGTTTTAGAGAATAATTATGGAAAGGAAGATGTTTTATTGGATAGCACTGCTGGTTGCGTCTTGTCTGGCAGGCTGCCGGTCGCATTCAGGGGAGACAGATATGCAGACACGCATGCGTACAGAGATTGTCACGAATGTCAGGGACAGCGTGTTGCCGTTTTGGATGGATTATGCAGTGGCTCCCGACAGCGGTTTTTATGGAACTGTATTGCGGAATGGTACTCCGGTAGTGGATGCTCCGAGAGGAGGGGTTCTGAATGCCCGGATTCTGTGGAGTTTTTCTGCCGCATACCGTACGTTTAAGGATGAGGCTTATCTGAAGCTTGCGGATAAATCGCAACGCTACTTCATTGATACATTTATAGACAAGGAACATGGTGGGGTATATTGGCTGGTCAATCCTGACGGTGAGGTGCTGAATGCTTCCAAATATACGTATGCCATGACCTACGCCATCTATGGGCTGGCTGAACACTATCTGGCAACAGGTAACAGCGAGAGTCTGGATATGGCTGTCGGTTTATATCATACCTTGGAGGAGAAAGGCCGCGAACCGCAATATGACGGTTATGTGGAATCTTTTACTGAAGATTGGAAACAACTGGATAATTATGATAACAATGCATCCAAGACTATGAATGCGCATTTGCACGTGCTGGAAGCTTATACCCTTTTATATCAATGCTGGAAAGACGACGGACTGAGGAAAAGACTCAAGTTCTGCGCCGAGTTGTTTATGGACCGTATTTATGACTCTTCAAGGAGGCATTTTAATTTGTTCTTTGATAATGCATGGAACAGTCTGGTTGAGATGGACTCTTATGGACATGATGTAGAGGCGGGATGGCTGCTTTGTGAGGCTGCCCGTGTGTTAGAAGACCGGCAACTGATGGATAGGGCGAATCGGCTTGCGCTGGATGTGACGGATGCTTGCTTGGTGGAAGGACTGAGTGACAAAGGGTATATGATGTATGAAAAGAAGGGCGGAAGAACAACCGGGCATGCCTCATGGTGGGGCCAGATTGAAACGATGATAGCTTGTGTCAATGCCTGGCAAATCAGCGGGAATGACGTTTATCTGCAATCGGCCGATACGGTTTGGACTTTCGTAAAGGACTGTATGATAGACCGGGAATACGGTGAATGGTACAGTGATTGTTTTGATGGAGAACCCAAGAAGGATACTCCCAAAGTGAGTATGTGGCGTTGCCCGTATCATACGGTACGCTTGGGAGTAGAAATACATAATCGTTTAAAATAGTATTTATGAAGAAATTTATAGCAGGTGCAGCATCACTGATGCTTTGTATGGGGCTGCACGCCCAGGATTTCAGAATCAATCCATCGGGATATTTTGAGAATGGCGGGGCCAATGTGATGGTGTTCAGTGACGTCTACCCTGAAGGACACCAGGGAGGACTGACCCTTGTTTTGAATGGAGACCGCAGGGCTGCCAATGGAGATGTGCGCTTTGAAATCTCGCAAGGGCAATGGCAGGGATTGCCCAAGATGAGAAGCCGGGTGGTGGATGAGGCTGACAATGAAATCCGTGTCACATTGAGTTATCCGGATTCGGCCAAACACATGGCAGGCTTTAATCCGATGCTTTATCCGGATTTTGTTTTTGGCTATACCATTAAGGTCAAAGGCGAGAAGGATTATCTGGTATTGACCGTTGATTTGGACCAACCGGTGCCCGAGCGGTTTGCCGGCAAGTTGGGCTTTAATCTGGAATTGGTACCTTCCACTTTGCTGGGCAAGCCGTGGATTATGGACAACCGGACGGGAGTCTTTCCCCACCAGGCGATGGGGCCCACCATGAAACAGTCTTCCAATATGGAGCATATCGGAGATTTCAACCCTGACGGGAAAGCTGATTTGGACCAGTTGCTGTTGGATAGAAAGACTTATAACCCGATGATTGCCGATGATATCGTCTCTGCTCCTTTGGCCGCAGGGAAAAAGTTTGTACTCAATCCTCAGGATGATTTGGCAAAGATTACGATTGAAAGTGAGAAAGGAGACTTGCTGCTGTATGATGGAAGGATAAATCATAACAACGGTTGGTTTGTGCTCCGTTCGGAGTTCCCGGCAGGGACAAAGGAAGGTGCGGTGAAATGGATAATCCGTCCGACAGTCACTAAAGACTGGCGTTATGCACCGGTGGTGCAAGCCTCTCAAGTAGGTTACCATCCTGGACAGAAGAAAGTGGCTGTCATAGAGTTGGATAAACGGGATACAGACTTCAAGCAACCTGCCCTTTATCGCATTGCTGCCGATGGCAGGAAACTGGTAAAGCAGCAGGCTGCCAAGGATTGGGGAGATTTCCAACGCTACCACTATCTGCAGTTCGATTTCACGGAAGTGACGGAAGAAGGGCTCTATCAGGTAATGTACGGCGATGCTGCTTCTCCGGTGTTCCGCATTGCCAAAGATGTGTGGGACAAGGGTATCTGGCAGGCAGAGGTGGAATACTTTTTGCCGGTACAGATGTGCCACATGCGTGTGAACGAAAAATACCGTGTATGGCATGACTTCTGTCATCATGACGATGCACGTATGGCCAAAACCGATATCAACCATATAGACGGATATACTCAGGGAACCTCTACTCTTTGTAAGTACCAGCCGGGTGATTTGGTTCCAGGGCTGAATGTGGGTGGATGGCACGATGCGGGGGACTATGACCTGCGTGTGGAATCCCAGGCAGGCGAGGCCTATATACTTGCCATGGCTTGTGAGAACTTTGGTGCCTATTGGGACGAGACTTCCATAGATTTTGAAAAGAAGATAGTCGAGATTCACCAGCCGGATGGAAAGAATGACTTGTTGCAGCAGGTGGAAAACGGTGCTTTGACGATAGTGGCGGGTTGGAAGGCTCTGGGGCGTCTCTACAGAGGGATTCTGTGTCCTACCGTACGCCAGTATGCACACTTGGGTGATGCGTCGGCCCATACAGACCATGTCAGTGGGACTGCCGACGACCGCTGGGTGTTTACGGAGGACAACCCTGGTAGGGAACTTCAGGTGGCTGCCTGGCTGGCAGGTATTTCACGTGTCTTGAAGGGACATAACGATGCATTGGGAGCGGATTGTCTGGAGATAGCCCGTGAATTGTTCAGGATTACCCGCTGCGACAACAACCGGGTGCTGACAGCCAAGGTACATGCTGCCGTAGAACTTTATCTGGCGACAAAGGAAGTGGAGTACCGTGATTTCGTTTTGCAGCAGCAGGATTTCATCTGCAAGAATATCCGTCAGACGGGTTGGTTCATCGGACGTTTCGACAAGGCTGTGGGAAATGCACGTTTCAGCAAGGCTGTTCGCAAAGCACTGCCGGAGTTGCAGGCTATGTATCAGGAGTATAGCAGTAAAACTCCGTATGGAGTGCCGCATGACAGAGGTAACCGTTCTTCCGGTTCATGGGAACCCCAGCATCTGGGCTACAATTACTGTTACCTGCATGCTGCCTATCCTGACTTGTTTGCACCGGACTATATTTTCAATGCTGTCCAATACCTGCTCGGTATGCATCCGGGACGTAATCAGGCAGCGTTTGTAACGGGAGTCGGTGCCGAAACGGTGAAAGCCGCCTATGGTGTCAACCGTGCCGACTGGTCTTATATTCCGGGTGGAGTGTCTCCGGGTACAAATCTGATTCGTCCCGACTTGCCCGAATTACTTCATTTCCCGTTCTTATGGCAGGAAGGTGAGTACTGTTTGGGCGGACATGCTACGTGGTTTATGTATATGGTATTGGCATCTCAGAAAATATTGAATGGTAATGAACAGTAAAATAAAGGTAGATAAGTTTGTAATTGTAGCTTTTCTGCTCTGCATGGTCTGCACTATGGCCATGCAGGCAAAAGCTTATGACAATTTTAAGGTATCGGTCTATGTACGTGCCTACGAGGTAGACAAGATGAAGGACATCCATTGGCTGGATTCGACTTGGAATGTGATTTCACAACAGTTGGAAGTGGACAAGATTTATTTGGAAACACATCGTGATTTACTGATTGTGGATGACGCCACCCTGGAGCAAGCTAAGAAATTTTTCCATGACCGGGGAATAGAGACTGCCGGAGGAATTACCTACACCATCAACGAGGCGAACAGTTTTGAGACGTTCTGCTATTCCAATCCCGAGCATCGTGAGATGGTGCGAAAGATTGCAGAACATACGGCAAAGCACTTTGACGAGTTTATTCTGGATGACTTTTTCTTCACCAGTTGCAAGTCGGACATAGAGATAAAAGCCAAAGGTACGCAGAGCTGGACGGAATACCGTTTGAAGCTGATGACTGAAGCCGGGCGCGACCTTGTGCTGAAACCTGCCAAGAAGGTGAATCCTCGTGTAAAGGTAATCATCAAGTATCCCAACTGGTACGACCATTTCCAAGGTTTGGGCTTTAATCTGGAGGAAGGTCCCCAACTCTTTGACGGTGTCTGGACGGGTACCGAAACAAGGGACCCTGCCGGCAACCAGCATCTGCAGAATTATCTAAGCTATAATATTATCCGTTATTTTGATAATCTGCGTCCGGGCTACAATGGTGGAGGATGGGTGGACTCCGGTGGACTGAATCTGGGTATGGACCGCTATGCTGAGCAGCTGCATCTGACCATGCTTGCCAAGGCTCCCGAAATCATTCTCTTTGCCTATAACCAGCTTCTGGGCGTGAAGTTGTCTCCCAGGTTCCGTACCCCTTGGCAGGGCATGGGCACCAGCTTTAATTATGATGAGATGACTGCCCCTATCCGGCAGAAGAACGGAACTTCCATAGAGCCTACCACCATGGCACGCATTGCGGATGTTGTATTGAAACAGACTGATAAACTGGTAGGTAAGTTGGGTAACCCCATTGGCATCAAGTCCTACAAGCCTTTTCATGTGGCGGGTGATGATTTCTTGCAGAATTATCTGGGCATGATAGGTTTGCCGATGGATATACGTCCCGTTTTTCCGAAAGACCAACAAGTGGTGCTGCTGACTGCCCAGGCGGCTCAAGCTCCGGAGCTCATGACCGACATTAGGAAGCAATTGCAAAGCGGACGGGATGTGGTGATTACAAGCGGCTTGCTGAAAGCCATTCCTGAAAAAATTGCCGAAATAGTAGAGTTGCGTTGTACCGATTTGAAAGCTCTTGTCAATGATTTTGGCCGATATGGACAAGCCGGACGCGATTTATTGATACCGCAGGTTCAGTATTATACGAATGATGCTTGGGAAGTAGTCAGTGCGGGCCGTCCGTTGACGGGAGGAGTATCGGGGTATCCTATTTTGTTGAGAGCTCCCTATGCCGCCGGCAATCTATATGTATTGACCATTCCCGATGATATGGGAAATTTATATGATTTTCCGGCAAAAGCCTTGAATGAGATTCGCCGCATTATGAGTAGGGATATGGATATCTATCTGGAGGCTCCC
>ENA-UEOR01000226-UEOR01000226.1-human-gut-metagenome-genome-assembly--contig:-NODE-226-length-32933-cov-6.545958_pt1 | contig 32933 bp, 26 predicted proteins | sample MGYA00242887_ERZ507890 | MGnify/ENA primary metagenome ERZ507890 (study PRJEB26167, sample SAMN06115431) | human gut metagenome | host: Homo sapiens | place: China:Guizhou | collected 2014-10-21...
GTGGCCATATAGTACCCGCCGAGCCACAATAAAAACCTCAGGTGCAGAGCCGAAAACGAGACCTGTTTCTCGTAAAAAAAATCGCCCCACAGCGCAGTGCTGCAGGGCGATTCTCGTTTTGGCTTTAGGCCGGGTCCTGATAACCGGGCCGGACGCCGCAGGTGATGAGAGACACATCCCGGCGCCGCTTCATTACCGCGCCGCCATTGGCATCGTTGCCGTTGCCGGTGTTGCCCTCAATAGTGAGGATCGTGTTTCCTACAACACCCACCACAATGCCCACGTGCTCCGTTTTCTTCCGACGGCCGGAAAAGTCGAAAAACACAATGTCCCCCGGCTTATAGCTGGTCACGACCTGGCTGGGAGCAAAGGTCTTGTACCGGTTCACAAACGCCGTACAGCTGGCCGTTTTGTAAAGGCTGAAGCCGGCCTCCCGGAACACCCACCAGGTAAAGGCCATGCACCAGGCATACGCCCCGCCGCTGACCTCGCGGCCGTAGTAGGCGGTGTTGTACTTGACCTTGTTGGAGTTGGTGGGCATTTCCACCACGCCCAGCTGCCATTCGGCGATCTGAAGCACGGCGGCCCGGGTCTTTGCCTTCAGGGCGGTCATTCCGCCTCGACCAGTGCGGTGCCCTGCACCCGGAAGGTCTTTCCGGCGATCATGCACAGGGCGTACATCTCGCCGCAGTCGCAGTCCACCAGATGACCGTCCTTGACCAGAACCTTATCCAGGGAACCGGTGCCGGTATCCAGCAGGCCATAGCCGTTGGCAGTGGCGGCGGTATCGGCCTTGGCCGCTGCGGTCTCTTCGGCGGTCAGCTCATGCTTGCCGGGCTCCAGGTGGATATCGGCACCCATCTCTGCCAGAGCGGTGTTGGTGTCCTCCAGAGTGGCCTCACCCACGGTGTACTTGTTGATGATGTCAGTGATCTTGCTCATAATGTAAGTCTCCTTTTTTATTTTTTAGGCCGCATCCGCAGCCGGGGTTACTCTAAACTTCCTCGTGATGTTCGTCGCCAACAATTTTATCGCCGGCGGCATCCACGGCGGACTTTCCCGCATCCAGGATCTTCGGCAGCCATTTAGGAATCTTCGCCCCCATGTGGACGGCGTGCTCCGCCAGACTGCCCAGTTCCCCAATGACGTACCACACGATCACCAGCGGGCCGATCAGCACTGTGTACTCAATGGGCAGGGCCACACCGGGCAGGTTGCCAAGCATGGTACCGATGAGCCAGTCCGCCACCAGCGCAACGCATACGATCACGATCATGCCGCCTTTATGCCAAGCCCCCTCCCGGAGCTTGGCGCTGGACCAGCGGCCCTCCTTGCTGGCCACGGCAGAGCCCACCAGCCAATCTGCCAACATCAGGCACACCCAAACGATCACCAGCCAGCCGAACCAGCCCCACAGGGCCGTCAGCATGGCGATCACGCCAGTGATCACCGTTTTGATGTGCAGCGCAGAATCATTAAACATGATTTTTTCCTTTCTAATCGCCGCGCTGACCTCGTCAGCTTCTTCCGGCTTTAATTTTGGATAGTCCTTCAGAATTTCCTCCAGTTTCTCTCCGTTACTGACCCTTCGCCCTACAACGCGGGTCAGCAAGTTCAGTTTCCCCGTCACGCCCCATCACCTCCCCCTGTAGAGTTTCCATTCAGGTGCGGGTGCCGTTGATGATCTTACGGATCTGCCGCTCGGATAGGCGGAACTGAACGGCCAGGGCCCTACAGTTACCGCCGTTGAACCGGGCCCGGATGTCCCGGTCCCGGGCGTTGCGCTCTAAGGATTCCCGCTTGGGGATGTACAGGTTTTGTCCGCCGCACAGCAGCGTCAGCTGGGTGAAGGCCTCAAGGCCGATGGCCTCGGCAATGTCCCGATATTCCTCGGGAATGTCGCTCATGGGGACGGGACGGGCGGTGTTTAAGTAAGGAATGGTCATAGTATGGACTCCTTTCATTCGTAGCTAATCATTTGGACAAATCTCACGTGAGTTTTTGCCGTGGTAAGCCGGATGGTGCGCCGCTGGGAGCGCTCCCCTGTTTGCGGACAGGCCGGACAAGTCTCACGTGAGTTTTTTACAGGTGCAGGCCGGACAGGTTCGCCGTCCGGGACTGCTTGCGGGCCAGTGTGCGGGCGCCCTCCAAGGCGTCCGGGCCGTCATCGTGGGCGCCCAGGGGAAACTGGGAAAGCTGCTGCAAAAGCAGCGTCTGATCCCGGCGAAAGAGGATGTAGCCGTTTTTCACGTCCGGCTGTAAGGTCTCCACCCGCATGGTCTTATCCTCCGTGGAGCGGACGCCCTGAATGGGCAGATACAGGCCCTGTCGGGCGGATTCCCGGGCAAGCTGCTCCTTGAGGAACCACTGGAACTGGTTGGTCTCCGCGCCGAAGAGGGCATAGCCCCGGCCGGTCTCCCGGCGGAGCAGGCGCTCCTTTTCCAGAATGTCGACGATGATCTTGTCCGGGTGGCGGCGCTGGATGTCCGCGTCCCAGACGTAGGCAAGTCCTGTGTTTCGATCCACCGCCAGCGTGACGATGGCGGAATAGTCGCTGGAGGCAGTGCGGCCCAGAGAGGGGTCGCAATAGCCGTAAAACCGGAAATCGGCGGCGCGGAAGTCCACCTCGGCAGGGTTGTAGTACCGGAACCACTGGGCGGAGAACAGACAGGCGGCTGGGTCGATGGGCTGGTTCTGCATTTCCGAATTGAAGGCGGCATCTCCCTCCGTCAGCCGCATGAGCCGCAGATCGTAGTAGCTGAGTTTTTCCGGCCAGAGGACTTTGGAGCCTGCCAGCATTTCCTTGCGGTGCTTGAAATAGAAGGCATGGGCGGTTTTTTCCCGGTCGGGGTCGGTGAGGTCCGAGGCGAGGCGCTCCCAGTCCGTCCACAGGGGGGAGGGCGCGTCGGACAGAACGGCCCGGTATTTCCGGCTCTGAAAGCCGGGGTTTTCCAGCAGGCCTGCCAGAAGGGAATCGTGGTGCAGGATGGTGCCGATGACGAGGATGTCCGTGTAGCTGTCGCCGGACTTGCAGACTGCCTTCCAGAACCAGTCGGCGGTCTTTTGCCGCTGCTCCGCCGTGCGGACGCCCTCGTCATTTTCGATGTCATCGCAGAGGATGAGATCCGGGCGACGCTCGTAGTTGCGCCGTCCACGCAGCTTCTGGCCGCTGCCCACGGCGTCGATCCGGCAGCCGTTGGAGAGCAGGATGGAGCCGGTCTTCCAGGTTTTGCCCGGCTGCTCGCCGAAGCCCGCTAAGATGCGCTCGTTGGTCTCCAGCTCGTTTTTGATGGCGTCTAAAAAGCTGACCGCCTGCGCCTCGGTATCCGAGATTAGCAGGATGTAGCGCTTGTAGCCGAACAGGGCGGCGTGGAGGACGTTTTGCAGACTCATCACGGTGCTTTTGGCGTGGCCCCGGGGGGCGGCGATGGCGCTGCGGGTGCCCTTTTCCGCCAGCATGGCGGCGCAGTCCGAGACCGGGTCACGGTTTTTCATCACCCGCCGACGCCACAGGGCGGACAGCTGCCGGTGAAAGGGGGGCGAGCGGCGGGTGAAGTAGTGCGCGAGGTAGTAGCTGCCGAACTCCGCCGGGTCCCGGGCCGCTTTCCGAAATGTTTCCGTGGTCAACAAGAGAACAGGACTCCTTTCATAAAGATAGGAGCGTGTCGAAAAAGCCTTTTCGCCCCGCTAACAAGTTTTCAGAACTTTTATGAAGTTCTGAAAACTTAGGATTTTAATGGCGCAGGACACCCCTCTTGGGTTTCCCGCGCACACCCTTCCTTTCCGTTGCGGAGAAGTTGCCACCTTGTCGACAGGCTCAGGAGCACGGTATCACCGGAGGGGGATGGGCGCTTGTGAAGGAGTTCCCTGGAAAAGCCGTTCTGTCCATGACGGCTCAGGGCGGTTTGTTGCATGGGGGCGTGCAGCAGACGGAGAAAAACTTTTTTCAGCGGAGGGCGGGACGTGGGGGCAGATGGGCGGAAACCCTGTCATTGCAAGGGGTACATGGTTCTGCGGCGCAAAATTGAGGGGCGGTCCAGAAAAGCGGCGGCGTGTTGGGGCGGATAGATTGTAGTTGCGAAGCGGATGAAATTATGTTAACCTAATAGATAAGACTTTCCGAGCGGAGCGGGGCGTGGGCCGATGGGGGCGGCGCTCCGGCGGTGTCATGCGCTTTTTGGGGGGCAGCATGGCCGAGTTCGTGAGGAAGGGGCGTAAAATAAAAAAAGACGCGCCGATTTCGGCGCGGGATGGGACATACATGATTTTTGGCGAGAGCGTATTGGGAAAGCTGGCGATGACGTTTTTGATGGCTATGGTTCCGGTGGTGGAGCTGCGGGGGGCCATTCCGCTGGGGGTGGCCGCCGGGCTGCCGCCTGCCGTGGCCGCCGTCACGGCGATGGCGGGGAATCTGACGCCGGTGCCCTGCATTTTGCTGCTGCTGCGGCGTGTGTTCGCCCTGATGCGGAAAAGCGCGTGGCTGGGGCCGAAGGTGGACCGTCTGGAACGGCGGGCGCATTTGAAGGGGCGGAAGGTGCGGAAGTACCGGACGCTGGGACTGGTGCTGCTGGTGGCCATCCCCCTGCCGGGGACCGGGGCGTGGACCGGGGCGCTGGTGGCGGACGTGCTGGACATTCGTATGCGCACCGCTCTGCCGGCCATCGCCGCCGGGGTCGTCATCGCCGGGTGCATCACCACGGCTGTGACCTGCGGCGTGGCGGGACTGATGTGAGGGGCGGCACAAAGAACAAATTATCAGGAACTGTTACCATTAAAATTGATTACGGTAAAAAGGAATCTTCTTCCGGGGACGGGAGGAGGTTCTTTTTTTGCGGGTGGGTGTTTGGCGGGGGCGTGAGGGTGGATGGGAGCGTGTCTGGGGGAGCGGATGGGAGGGTTACGAGGGATGGCGGGGAGATCGTGAGGGATATGGAGACGGATGGGGCGTCGCGCTTTTGAGAAACGGTTCCCAAGGCGGGGCGTTTTTTTTGCGCTATTGTGGGGTTATAGGGTCTGAAAGCCCCAGAATTTGAATACAGGAGGTATAATTATGGCATTTGATTACGCAAAGGCATACCAGCAGTTCATCGACGAGGAGTTTGCGGCGGCCTCCGCTACCGCGTGGATGATCCCCGAGGCGGGGAAGGTCCGCTTCACGGGGGGCCGGGACATTGAGATCTCCACCCTGTCTACCACGGGTCTCGGCAACTATGACGCGGGCAAGGCCGACGGCTCCGCCTACCCCCAGGGCACCGTGACCAACAGCTGGAAAAGCTACACCCTGTCCATGGACCGCGGCGTGAAGTTCTCTCTGGACCGCACCGACCCCAACGACACCGGTTTTCTGGTCACCGCCGAGAACGTCATCCGTGAGTTCGCCCGCAACGCCCTGGTGAAGGAGCAGGACACCTACCGCATCCACCGCCTGTACGAGCTGGCCAACGGCGACGCGGCCCACAATACCACCCACATCGTCTCCGCCGCCCTGACCAAGACCAACGCCATCGCCACCGTCAGCGGCCTTTTGCAGACCGTCCGTGACGACGCGGAGGAGATGGACGGCTATGTGGCCCTCATCAGCCACAAGCACAAGACCGCCTTTTTGGAGGCCGCCAACGGCACCTATCACGACATTTCCTTCGGCAACGCCGTGTCCATCAACGGCGTGACCTATGAGAATGTGATGATGCTGGACGATCTGCCCTGCGTGTTCGTGCCCCAGAGCCGCATGAAAACCGTCATCACCGTCCAGAGCGGCGACAGCGATCAGGGCGGCATCGTGGCGGGGGAGAACGCCAAGGACATCGCCTGTCTCGTCACCCACTGCGAGACGCCGCTGGCCGTGAGCAAGCTGGACGCCATCAAGCAGTTCGGCCCCCAGGAGAACCAGCTGTTTGACGGCACTTCCATTCAGGCCCGCTATCTCTACGACCTGTTCGTGCCCGGCAAGCGTCTGGCCTCCATCGGCGCTGTGGTGGCTCCCTGATGAGCGGCGCGGACAAGGCGGCCGCCATTCGGGAGAAGGCGGAGCGTCTGGCGGGCCGCAGTCTCGGTGAGAACGGGGACGCGCTGACGGAAATGGCCATGGAGCGGGCCTGCGCGTGGTGCGGACGGGAGGACATCCCGGAGGCCATGGAGCAGGCCGTGGCGGCGCTGATCCTCGACATGGAGGGCCGGGAGGCCGCCGTGAAGAACGTCACCCGGGGCGACACCTCCGTGACCTACGCCGTCTCCGACGGGCAGTCCGCCGCGCTGGCGGGGCTGGCCCCGTGGCGCAGGCTGGGGCGGCTGAAGGAGGGGTGAACCGTGACGGACAAAGCATTGGCGGACATTCTCGCCCGGACATATGCCCACCGTGTCACGGCGTTCCGTCCGCTGGCGGAGGGGGAGGAGCGGCTCTGCGAGGCCGCTCCCTGCGCCCTGAGCCGCTCGGAGCACACCAACGCCCCCATGCCGCCGTCCCTTTCCGCTGCTTGGCCGGAGGCACTGTACCGGCTGACGTTGTACACCCGCCCGGAGCTGGCCTTTCGGCTGGGCGACCGGGTGGAGGTGACGGACGAGGGAGGGAGCGTCTGGATGGGGCGCACCTCCGACAGCTTTCGGTATGACAGCCATTGCGTGACGGTGGTGGAGATCAGTTATGTGGGGGCCCCCGGCGGAACCCAGCAAAGCGGTTCCGCTGGGGAGAGGAGGAGCAGCGAAATGAGTGAGCTTTCGGCGGCAGCCGGAAGCGAGGGATATGCAGCTTGCTCCGACGACGGACAAGTCTCACGTGAGACAGGGAAGGAGGGGCAGGCGTGAAGGCCATTCAGGACAGCGTGGCGGCGTATTTGCAGGCGTGCACGGGCATCCGCACCGTGGCGGACCGGACAAGAGCGCGGGGGGAATACCCCCTGCTGGCGGTATCCGTCCGGGAGGATGGGACGGTATTGGTGGACGGCGGACGGCAGGCGGAGCACACCTACCGGGTGACGGTCTCCGCCGCATCCGACCGGGAGCGGGACGGAAACACCGCTCTGCTTTCCTCCCTGACGCCGGTTTTGCTCCGGGGCGTTCCCATGGGGGAGCGGACGCTGCATCCATTGGAACTGAAAACCGAGGGCGAGACGCTGACGTTCACGGTGGAGCTGTGCGTACCGCTGGCCCAGCCGGAGAAGCCCGCCATGGAGCCGCCGGGACGCATGGCGACCCTCAATTTGGACATTTGACAAGGAAATCTTTGAAATTTGGAGGTATTTATGGGTCTTCCTGAAATTTTTATCAGCTTTCAGACGGCGGCTGTGTCCGCCATCACCCGTTCCGCCCGGGGCGTGCTGGCGGTGGCGGTGAAGGACGCCACCGTGAGCGGCGCGGCAGAGGCCGCGTACAAAAGTCTGGCGGAGGTGCCGGAGGACAAGTTCTCCCCTGAGAACTACCGCCTGCTGAAGCTGGCCTTTTTAGCCGCGCCCACCAAGGTCTGGGTGCTGCGCGTGGGCGAGGACGCCGAGAAAACCTATCAGGCGCTGGAGCGTCTGCGCTTTGACTGGCTGGCCGCCCCCGGTCTGGAGGACGCGCGGGTGATGTCCTTCATCAAGACCCTCCGAAACGGCGGGCGGGGCGTGAAGGCCGTGGTCGCCAACGCCACGGCTCCCGACTGCGAGGGCATCGTGAACCTGTGCGTGTCCGGCCTGACGCTGGAGGACGGCGCGATGGAGGCAAAGGACTACGCCGTCCGAGTGGCGGCACTGCTGGCGGCGCTGCCCCTGACCCGCTCCGCTACCTACGTCAACCTGCCGGAGGTGGTGGGCTGCGACGCACTGGCCGAGCCGGACGCGGACGTGGATGCGGGCAAGCTCATCATCGTCCCCGGCCGTGAGGGCTACCGTCTGGGCCGCGCGGTGAACTCCCTGACCACGCTGACCCCGGACAAGGCCGCGCCTTTCCAGAAAATCAAGATCGTGGAGGGCATCGACCTGATCCGCGGGGACATCGCCAAGGCTTTCGAGAGCGGCTATGTGGGCAAGGTGCTCAACGATTACGACAACAAGCTGCTGCTGGTGACGGCCATCAACGCCTATCTCAAGGGGTTGGAGGGGGATGTGCTGGACAAGACCGCCGACAACCAGTGTTTTGTGTCTCTGTCCGGGCAGAGAAGCTATCTGGAATCCAGAGGGACCGACACCTCCGAGATGAAGGACACCGACATTCTGAAGGCCAACACCGGCAGTCAGGTGTTTTTGGAGGCCAAGCTGACCTTCTGCGACGCCATGGAGGATCTGGCGCTGGTCATCTCCATGTAACCATCGGACAGAACGTGAAATGAGGAGGAACGTATGAGTAATTTACAGGCAAACCGCACCCTCTCCGGCTCCTTTGCCGAGGTCTGGGTGGACGGCGCGCGCATCGCCGAACTGTCCCAGCTGACGCTGACCGTCAAGGTCCAGCGGGAGAAAGTCCAGTTCGGCATGGACGTGGATTCCAAGATCACCGGCTACGCCGGAGAGGGCACCATGACCCTCAAGCAGGTCTATACCCGGTTCTACGAGGTGCTGGAACAGGCCAAGCGGGGCCTTGACAAGCGGTGCACCATCACCACCGCCCTGAAAGATCCGGACGCCGCCGACGGCGGCGAGGAGCGGTACAGCATCGACAATGTGGCGTTTACCGAACTGCCCTTCATGAACTACAAGATGGGCGAAGTGAACCAGCAGAAGCTGCCCTTTACCTTCCGGCCCTCCGATCTGGTGTGCCTGGACAGTATCCGGGCCGCTGACTGATGGCGCTGGCGGACGTCCTGCGGGAGCGTGTCTCCCGCAGGGGCCGCACCGCTGAGGTGGCGTGCGGTCTGCTGGGGACGGTGACGGTGGAGGCCCTGCCGCCCAGAGAGTGCGCCGCCCTCGGACTGCGGGACGGCGGGCGGGCGCTGTTTTACGCCGCCTGCCGGGACTTGCAGACTGCCGGGGAGACGCTGCGCCGGGAGGGGCGGCTGTTCACCCCTGCCGAGGTGACGGCCTATGTGTCCGACGAGGAGGCGGCGGCCGCCGCACGGACGGTCCTGGCGCTCAGCGGCGTGACGGCGGACGGAGACGGCCCATCGACAAAAAGCGCGGAAGTCCGACTTGGTGACGTGCAGATAAATGGGGCGCATTTAGCGGCCGAAGCGCCGTCCGAGAAGGAAATCCGACTTGACGGCGTGCAGGAAAACACGGTTCAAAAGGCCGAAGTCCGACTTGGTGACGTGCGGAAAAAAGCAGGTCAAAAGGCCGAAGTCCGACTTGAGGACGTGCGGAACGATGAGCCTCGTTTTGCGGCAAACGCGCCGGTTGCGGGGGAATTCCGACTTGCTGACGTGCAGGAAAACGGGGATCTTACGGGAAAAGTCCGACATGAGGACGTGCGGGAAAAGGCGGTTCAAAAGGCGGAAATCCGACTTGAGGACGTGCGGAAACCGGACGGTACGGCAGAAGATGGACAAGTCTCACATGAGTTTTTCGGCGGGGACGGTTCAGACCGGACAGACCCTATCTTGGGTGGTGTTTCCGATTTTGTACCACAAAATCTTGCGTTGTCCGAGGAAAATGACCGGTTTTCAGCACCTTTGGAACTGTCCGGGAACACTGAGGAAGTGTCCGGGCGAGGGTCGGATTTGCACGAAAAGAAGTCGGAAGCCGGAGAAGCGCTGCACGAAACGAAGTCGGATTTGACGACAGAGAGACGGGAGGGCGTGCACGAAAGCAAGTCGGAAATCCGGGAAACGGTGCACGAAATGAAGTCGGAATCTGCGGCGGCGAGACGGCAGGGCTTGCACGAAACGAAGTCGGAAGCCGGAGAAACGGTGCACGAAATGAAGTCGGAATCTGCGGCAGCGAGACGGGAGGGCTTGCACGAAAGCAGGTCGGAAGTCCGGGAAGCGGTGCACGAAACGAAGTCGGAATCGGTGGAGCGGTTCGCCGAGGGACTGCTGGAGGGCCTGCGCCGTGCCGCCGCTGTGAGATAGGGGGGTTTCTATGAACACCAGAACCGTTTTGCTTTGGCACAACAACGGTGAGGAGCGCATCTACTTTACAGTCAATCCCGCCCGGCTCACCGTCACCCGGCCCAATGAGAACCGGGTGCGGAGCCTTGCCATGGGCGGGACTGTGAATATCTGGGGCGGCCGGGGACTGCGAGAGGTCAGGCTGACCACGTTCCTCCCCAGCGCCTACTCGCCTTTTTTTGACGGAAAGGAGCCGGAGAGCGTCCTCGCCATGCTGAAAAGCTGGCAGGATTCCGGAGACCCCGTGCGGCTCATCATCTCCGGCAGTGACATCAACGATGCGTTCCTCATCGAGGACGTGTCCGAGACGCTGACAGAGGGGGACAGAGACGTGGGGCTGACTGTGACACTGCGGGAGTATAAATTCAAGTCGGCACTGGCGGCTCTGGCCGGGGGGAGCGGCGGGAACGGCTCCGCTCCTGTCCGCAAGCGGACGGACGAGCGGGTCACGCCCCAGACCTACACCGTCAAAAAGGGGGACACCCTTTGGGACATTGCCTGCCGCTTTTACGGTGACGGGACGAAGTGGGGGAGCATCGCCGCCAAAAACGGCGTGACGAACCCCCGGAAACTGCAAATCGGAAAGGTGCTGACGCTGTGAAACTGCTGATCGGACAACAGATGGTCATGCCCGCGCTGGAATCGGTACGGCTGGGCAAGACCCGGAACGAGGCGGCGGCGTGTCTCACCGCCACGGTGCTCATCGCCCCGGCGGACACCTACTTTTTGAAGCTGTCCGTGGCGGTGGGGGACGTGGTGCGGCTGCTGGATGACGGCGGGAAGGAGATCTTCCTCGGCAGCGTCCATGAGCTTGACCGGGACCCGGAGGCCGTGACCCTGACGGCCTATGACCGGGGCGTGTATCTGACCCGGAACGAGCTGTACGGCGTGTACGCCGGAACGGGACGGAAAATCGCCGGGAAGATCGCCGGGGAACTGGGCGTTCCGCTGGGGGCCGTGGAGGATGACGGCCTTTACCGCACCATCGTCACCGGGCCGGGGGAGTCCGCGTTCTCCATCCTGCGCAGAGCCGTGGGGGAGGGGCGGGAGATCGCCGTCCGGGACGGGGCGCTGACCGTGACGAAGGGGGGCGGCGGGGCCGTTCCCCTGAAGCCGGAGCGGGTGTTGGAGGTCTCCGGGCGGGCGTCCATGGGAAACATGGTGAACCGGGCCGTGGTGACGGGCCGGAACGGGCGTGTTCTCGCCGCCGCCCAGAATACCGGGGACATCACCGCCTGCGGGCGGTTCCAGCGGGTGATGGGAAAGAGCGGCGATCCGCAGGCACAGGCCAAGGCCGCGCTGCGGCGGCGCAGCCTGTCCGCAAGGGTGACGGTGCTGGGGGATCTGTCCCTTCGGTGCGGCGGGCGGGTGGAGGCCCACCGGCCCCAATGGGGGTTGGAGGGGGTCTATGACATCACCGCCCACGAGCACCGCTGGGAAAAGGGCGTGTTTACCACGTCGCTGAGTTTGGAGGGAGTTGAGGGATGAACGTTTACAGTGAACTGCTGGAACTGCTGACGCCGGAGCGGAAGGACGCTCCGGCGGGGCTGTTCGGCACGCTGACGGCGGTTTCGCCGCTGACCGTTACCGTCCGGGGGACGGCGCTGACCGAGGGGCTGTTTTATCTCCAAGGTACGGTGTTCCGTGAGGAGGACATCGGTAAGGAACTGGCGCTGCTGTCCTGCGAGGAGGGCTTTTGGATCCTCGGCTTTGTGGGAGGTGGGGGCGCATGATCTTTCCCGATTGGGGGACGGCCCCCGACACCGCGCCGGAGGAGGCGCTGCCGCTGTTCCGGGAGTGGGCCGTGGATTGGGAGAACGGATGCTTCGCCCTGCGCCGGGGAGAGCCGTATTTAGTCAGCGGCGATGAGGCGTTGAAAATTTGGGCGGCACGGGCGCTGCGGCCGGAGAGCCAGCGGTTCCGCTATACCGCGTGGTCAGCGGACTACGGCAACGAATTGACGCTGCTGCTGGGCGGCTGTGTGGATCAGGGGATTCTGGAAAGTCAGGTGCGGCAGTATGTGCGGGACGCGCTGCTGGCGTGTCCCTATATCCGGGAGGTGGACGGATTCTCCTTCTCGAAGAAGGGGAGCCGGGTGGAGGCCCGGTTCACCGTGCACACCGTCTATGAGGAGTTTACCCAGAAAACGGAGGTTTCGATCAGATGACCAAGGAAGAAATGCTGCGGCTGCTGACAGCCGCCTACACCGGCCCCGGCAGCGCCGCCGAGGGCACCTTTGCCGGAGACGTACTCCGTGCCTGCGCCGACGGAATGGCGCAGCTTTGGAGCATGGAGATCGACGGACTGGAACGGCGGGCCTTTGTGTCCTCCGCTGTGGGGGAGTGGCTCACCGCCGTGTGCGCGGATCGCGGGTGCGTCCGCAAGGAGGGAGAGACGGACGAGGAGCTGCGCGCCCGGACGCTGGCGGCGCTGGCCGCCACCCCCGCCTCCGGCAACGCCGACCACTACGCCGCGTGGTGCGGACAGGCGGCGGATATCCTGCGGGTAAAGGTGCTGCCGCTGGCAAGAGGAAACGGCACCGTGGACATCGTGGCGGTGGGCCGGGAGGGGAAAGCCCCCGGCGGGGCCGCTATCCGGGAGGCCCAAGCCATCGTGGACCGGGAGCGGCCCGTGGGCGCGGACGCGAAAGTGATCGCCGCCGCTGAGACGGCGGTGAATGTGGCGGCGTCCGTGACGCTGATGGACGGCGGCAGCTTAGAGGGCGTGAAAACCGCCTTTTCTCAGGGCTTGACCGCCTTTTTCCGGGACAACGCCCTGCGGACGCGGGTGGTCAGCCACGGCAAGGCCCTGCGTCTGCTGCTGGACTGCGCGGGCGTGGCGGATGTGTCCGGCTTCACCATGAACGGCAGCGGCGACAGCCTGACGCTGACGGAGGGCGCTGTGCCTGTGGTGGGCACGCTGACGCTGACGGAGGTGAAGGCATGAGACTGCCGGAGTTTTTGACGGAGCTTTCCCCCGTCCGGGAGACGCTGGCGGCGCTGGAGCAGGGGGAGAACGCCATGGCGGAGGCCGTGGCGGAGAAGAACGGTCAGGTGTGCGTGGAGACCGCCACCGGAGGGCTGACCCTGTGGGAGCGGGACTACGGCCTGCCCGTCCGGGAGGGGGCAGCGTTGGAGGATCGCCGTGCCGCCGTCCGGGCCGCCATGGCCGGGGGGCGCACCCTGACCCCCGCCTTTTTGCAGGAACTGTGCGTCACGCTGGGCGGCGGCGACAGGGGCGAGGTGGAGGAGGACTTCGCCCATTGGAGCGTCACGGCGCTGACCGTGGGCACGGGGCGCGTTCCTGCGGACATTCCGGCGCTGAAACGGGCGGTGGAGCGGCTGAAACCGGCCCACCTGTCGGTGACGGTGCTGCCCACGGCGGACTTGACGGCACAGCGCTGGGAGGCGGTCACCGGCGGCGTGATGATGGAGGTCTGGGGGTAAAAAAACGAGGGGAAACAGGCGAAGCGCCGCCGGGGGCATCCGGTAAACGAGAAAGCAGCTATCGCAGACGGGCATGGCCCGTTCTGCGGCGGCTGCTTTTTTTGCGGGGCGGCATGGGCGCTTTCACTAAGAGAAAACGGATTTTCGCCGGGTTTCGTAAAATTTCTTCCGAAGTTCAAAAAAGTTCTTGCATCGTACACCGGTGTACGGTGTATGATCTTATCGCGAAAAAAGAGGCCGGATACAGAAGGAATGTTGGCCGGGGCCGCTCCGGTGACATTTCGTGTCGAAAAAAGGACGTTTCGTGCAGACGGCCCCGCAAGGCGCGGAAAATATGCTACACTGAACACCGAAAACTGAAAAACTGTCCGGGGGCGCCCCCGGACCCGTAGGGAGGACTCCCTACGGGAAGCTCTCTGTCCGCGGGAGATCAATTCGGACGGAGACGGAAACGAACAGGAGGAGATCTATGAAGAAGCGTATCTTGAGCTGTCTCATGGCGCTGGCTCTGTGCCTGACGCTGCTGCCCACGGCGGCGCTGGCAGAGGAGACGGAGGGGACGGCGCAGACGCCCCCGGCCGTGGAGAAAGCGGCAGACCCGGCAAACGGGGAAGCAAAGCAGGAGAGCCAGCCTGCGGAAACGAAGCAGGAGAATCAGCCTGCGGAAGCGAAGCAGGAAAACCAGCCTGTGGAAGCGAAGCAGGAGGGCCAGTCTGCGGAAGCGAAGCAGGAGAATCAGCCTGCGGAACAGGGAGAACAGCAGGAGGACTCCGCCGCGAAGCAGGCCGTGGCCGACGTGCAGGCGATGATCGACGCTCTGCCTGACGCGGAAGCGCTGGACGGCATGGACGATGAGGATGCCATGGCGGTCTACGAGGCGTTTCAGGCCGCCTGCGACGCGTATTATGACCTGACCGAAGAACAGCAGGCACAGCTGAAAAACACGGAGAAGCTGGAGGCGCTGTCCGACTGGTTCAGCCAGCTTGAGACGCTGGCGGCGGGGACGGGGCACACGCACCCCATCTGCGGCGACAAGGACTGTTCGGAGCACGGCAAGAGCATTTCCGACTGGGTGGGCGTTAGCACGCTTACCGCCGAGATGGAGGCCGGTCATTACTACCTGACTGACTATGTGACGATCTATAGCACTTGGAAACCCAAGGACGGCGTGGTGCTCTGCCTGAACGGCTACGGCATCACTTTGGACGCTGATGGCCCGGTCATCGAAGTCCAGCCCGGCGCGACCTTCACCCTCTGCGACTGCAAGGGCGACGGCAACGGGGGCAGTATCACGCATAATAGAAGAAGCAACTACCGCTGTGGCATCGGCGTGATTGTGGGCGCGCTGGATAGCGTAGAGAATTCCGCCGTATTCAATATGTACGGCGGTACGATCAGTGGCAATGAGGCTCCCCGAGGTGACGAAGCCGACGGCGGCGGCGTGACTGTCGGGGGCGGTACTTTCAATCTGTACGGCGGCACGATCTCCAACAATATGGCTTGTAGCGGCAAGGCTATAGGCGGCGGCGTGTTTATCGGCAGTCTTGGCACCTTCAACATGACCGGCGGCACGATCACTGAAAATCAGGCAGATTCCGGCGGCGGCGTGTTTGTCGGCGGCTATTATGGAAAGGTGAAAGACGATGAAGCCAAATACGGCGGCACCTTCAACATGACCGGCGGCGAGATCACCGGCAATACCTCGGGCGGCGGCGTACATGTGAACTATTATCCCGGCGCGATCTTCAAGGTCTCCGGCACGGCGAAGATCACGGACAACGCGGTCAAGAATGTCTATCTGAGCATGGACACCAGTGACGGCAAAAAAACATACGCCCCTCCCATCGAGGTCGGAACGCTGGACAGCACGGCCAGCATCGGCGTGACCACGGCGGATGCGGGGCAGACGGTTGCCAAGGGCGTCAGCGAGGCGGCCGCGAAGCGCTTCAACAGCGACAGCAGCAAATACCGCCTGATATATGACAGCGGCGAGCGCACGCTCACCATGGCCACGGCGGCTCACAGCGCGCACCCCATCTGCGGCGATGTGAACTGTTCGGAGCACGGCGAGAGCTTTTCCGACTGGCAGGGCGTTTCCAAGCTGAGCGACATCTCCAAGGCGGGCAACTACTACCTGACCCAGAACGTTGAGATCACCAGCACTTGGAAACCCGTCAACGGCGTGGTGCTCTGCCTGAACGGCTACGACATCACGGCCAACGGCGATTTTGACGCGATCACTATCGAAGGAAGCCGTACCTTCACCCTCTGCGACTGCTTCGGCGGCGGCAAGATCACCCACGCCAAGGGCAAGAGCGGCACCGGCGTGCTTGTGATGGGCACCGGCGACAGCGATAATATGAGAAAAGCCTGCTTCAATATGTACGGAGGCACCATCACCGGCAACGCGGGGCATACCGTTACTGTAAATAGTGCTGCTTCAGTTCGCGGCGGCGGCGTGTACATAGAAAAGGGTATGTTTGAGATGCACGGCGGCACGATCTCCGATAACACCGGCGCCGATGGCGGCGGCGTGTATGTGGGCGGCACATTCAATATGTACGGCGGCAAGATCACCGGGAACAGCGCCAAAAACGGCGGCGGCGTGTATTATACAGCGTCTAACAGCCTGTTCGTCTCCGGCAAGGTGAACATTACGGGCAATAAGGACACGAGCGGTGCGGATAGTAATGTCTATGTACCGTCCAGCAGTGGCACGCCTAAGACAGTACCCTTCTACATCGGCGATGACGGTCTGGATACAGCAGCCGAGATCGGCGTGCGGGTGAACGACGGAGTGATTGCCACGGGCGAACATTCCCCTGTCGCCCAGTTTGGCACGTACGCGGACGCGACGAGCGCTTACCACGATGGCAATTTCCTCGCTGACAACGGGGGTGACTACGGCTTCAAGATGGCGGCGCGCGAGCAAGATACCATCACCTCCCGCTATGTCGTCAACCTCTACAACGGTCTGCACGATCACCCCATCTGCGGCGAGACGTGCGAGGACGGAGCCAATCATGGCGAGCAGACATGGAAGCCTGTTTCCAGTCTGGATGAGATCACCAAGGAGGGCAACTACTACCTGACCCAGAGCGTTGCAATCAACAGCACATGGGAACCCGTCGACGGCGTGGTGCTCTGCCTGAACGGCAATTACATCGAGATGAAGAGCGATGGTGACGTCATCACCGTGAACAACGGCGTCAAGTTTACCCTCTGCGACTGCAAGGGCGGCGGCACGGGCGGCGGCGCGGTCATGCACAGCGGATCACTCGTTAACGGTCACGGCGTGGTCATCCGGGCGGGCGGTACATTCTCTTTGTACAACGCTAAGATTTGCGACAACCAGAGCGGCGATGTAAGCAACGGCAGCGTTGGCGCCGGTGTGTATGTGAACGGCGGTACGTTCCATATGTACAGCGGCAGCATTTCCGGTAATACAGCCTTGCGCAACGGCGGCGGCGTGTATGTGGACGGCGACACCGGCAAGTTCACCATGTCCGGCGGCACGATCGAGGGAAACACCTCTTCCGGCGAGAACTACGGCGAGGGCGGCGGTGTGTACATAAATGGCGGCACGTTCACCATGACCGGCGGCAGCATTACAAATAATATCTCCCGCAATGACGGCGGCGGCGTGTGTGTGTGGGAGAATGCCACCGCTTTTACCGTGTCCGGCAAGGTGAACATTACCGGCAACACCAGCAACAAGAAGAACAACGCGGCCAACGACGTGTATCTGTTCAGCGGCAAGTCCATCACGGTCGATGGGAAGCTGGACAGCACGGCCAAGATCGGCGTGACCTGCGCGGGGGTCGCCACCGGCACGTCTGTCACCGTCGCCACCGGCGGGGCGGACAGCTGCACGGAGGACAATTTCACCGCCAACGCGGGCGGGGCTCACTTCATCAAGGTGGAGCAGGATGCTGACGCCAACAGCGTCAACGTGAACCTCTACAACGGCCTGCCCCATGTGCACCCCATCTGCGGCGCGGCGCATAAGGACATCGGCGACCATACGGGCACGTGCGGCGATGTGACCTGGATGCCATGGGACGGGACGAGCGCCATCACCTATGATTCCGAAAACACCGCCTATGTCTATCTGACGGGCAACGTGGAGCGTTCTGTCTTGACTGTGGCAAAAGGTTACAAGCTCTATCTCTGCCTGAACGGCCACAGCCTCACGGGGACCAAGACCGGCAAGAACGTCATCCATGTCGAATCCGGCGCGACACTCACTCTCTGTGACTGCTCGGAGGAACAGACCGGCAAGATCACCCACGGGACGAACGGCAGTGGCCAAAAGTACACCGGCCGCGGCGTGACCGTCGAAGGTACATTCAATATGTACGGCGGCAGCATCACCGGCAACGACACCACCAGCACTGGCGGTGGTGTGTCGCTTCCTTACGGAGCCTATTCTGCCCGTTTCAATCTGTATGGCGGCAGCATCACCAACAACACAGCCAACAATGGTGGTGATGGCGGCGGCGGCGTGCACATTCTGTCGGGCTACTTCACCATGTACGACGGCAGAATCACAGAGAATCAGGCGAACGGAGCCAACTTTGGCGGCGGGGGTGTGTATCTGTCCGAGACGGGCTCCTTCATCATGAAGGGCGGCAGCATCACCAACAACACCGCTAAAAACGGCGGCGGCGTGTTTACGTCGGTAAACTTGTCCACCGGACTCACCGTTTCCGGCGATGTGACCATCACCGGCAACAAGAATGCGGATGACAAAGCTGAAAACGTCTATCTGGTGAGCGGCAAAACCATCGAGATCGCCGGCGCGCTGACCGGCGGGCCAGCGTCTATCGGCGTGACCACGGCGGACGGAGTTGCCGCGAAGAACTATGTCACCATCGCCAAGGGCGGCAGCGGACATACTACGCTGACAAAGGACGACCTGAACGCCTTTACCAGCGACAACACCGCATACGGCAAACTGCTTCTCGGCAACAGCGTCGTCTTCACCAACGGCGACCTGCATACCCATCCCATCTGCGGCAAGACGTGCGCGGACGGGAAGCACACCGACAAGATCTGGCAGGGCGTTTCCAGTCTGGATGCCATCACCGAGGCGGGGTACTACTACCTGACCCAAAATGTAATGGTAAAAGGTGAGACGTGGAAGCCTGCGAAAGGCGTGGTGCTGTGCCTCAACGGCCACATCATCGCGGCGGATGGTAGTTTTGACGCCATCAGCGTGGACACCGGCGTGACCTTTACCCTGACCGACTGCAAACCGGAGGGAACAGCGGGCCGGATCACCCACCGCTCTAATAGTAACGGCGAAAGGTACATCGGCCGGGGTGTGGATGTCAGCGGCACATTCAATCTGTACGACGGCAGCATCGCCGATAACGATACGGGCAAATTAGGTAACCCCGGCGGCGGCGTGGGTGTCGCCGACGGCGGCACATTCCGTATGTACGGCGGCAAGATCACCGGCAACACGGCGCTCAGCGGCGGCGGCGTAGATCTCAGCGGCGGCACCTTCAACATGACCGGCGGCGAGATCACCGGCAACACGACGTACGGCACAGAGAACAACGGTGGCGGCGGTGTGCATGTGAGCAAGGGCACCTTTACCATGAGCGGCAACGCCGTCATCTCCGGCAACACGGCCAATGGCAGCGGCGGCGGCGTGTGCGTCACCGACGGCGGCACATTTACCATGGAAGGCGGCACCATCGGCGGCGACACGGCCAACGGCAACACGGCGTCCGGCAGGGGCGGCGGCGGCGTGTATGTGTACAACAGCACCTTTACCATGAAGAACGGCACCATTTCCGGAAACAGCGCTGATGACAGCAACGGCGGCGACGGCAACGGCGGCGGTGTGTATGCGAATGGCTCCTGCACCTTTACCATGAGCGGCAATGCCGCTATCTCCGGCAACACGGCCGCCGGCAGCTACGGCGGCGGTGTGTATATGGATGACTTCAACGGCCAAAGCATCTTCACCATGAGCGACAATGCCGCTATCTCCGGCAACACGGCCAAGAGCAACGGCGGCGGTGTGTGCGTCAAATACGGCACATTTACCATGAACGGCGGCACCATCTCCGGCAACAAGGCCACGGGCTTGAACGGCAACGGCGGCGGCGTGTATGTGGCCAGCCTCGATAATACGTCCAGCAAATTCATCATGAACAGCGGCACCATCTCCGGCAATACCGCCAGTGACTACGGCGGCGGCGTGTATGTGTACAGCACCACTGAGTTGGGCGGCACATTCACCATGAACGGCGGCACCATCACCGGCAATAACGGCACCTATGACGGCGGCGGCGTGTATGTGGGCAAAATGGCCAAGATGACCGTTTCCGGCGGCGCGCGGATCGAGGACAACTGGAAAAAAGGCACGCTGAACGAGGGAAGCGGCGTGTATGAAAAGGGGGATAAGGGCAGCGCCAACAACCTCTATCTGTACAGCGTTGCCATCGGCACACTGGCAGGGACTGCCCACATCGGCATCACCACGGCGAAAACGCCCACGGCGGGCGCCCCGGTTCAGTTCGCCACCGGCGCGACCAATGCGGCGCTGGACTACACCACCATCTTCATCCCGGATGCGGCGGACCAGGGTTATGTGGTCAACAAGGATGAAAGCGGAAACCTCTTCCTCAACGCGCACCGGCACAACTGGACGTACACGGCGAACGGCGCGACCATCACGGCCAAGTGCGATGCCACAGACTGCACCAACAGAGACGGCGGCAGCGTGAAGATTTCCGCGTCCGATGCAGCCTATGACCGCAGCGCCAAGGCAGCGACGGTCACGGCCAGCAACGATTGGAAGGGCGATGCGGTGGACAGCATTGCGGTGAAGTACACCGGCCGGGAGGGAACTGCTTATAATTCCACCGAAGCTCCCACCAACGCGGGCAAATACACCGCCAGCATCACGCTGGGCGAGGGTGGAAATGCCAAGACCGCCAGCGTGGAGTATGAGATCACCAAGGCAACGCCGCAGGCAAGCGACTTCAACATTACCCTGCCCGTGAACCCGGTCTATGACGGCAACCAGCATGGAGCCGTGGTCGCGGTGAAGGACGGTATCACCGGTATGGGTGAGATCACCGCAACAAAGTATTATATAAATGCCAACGGACAGATGGATCCAGTAAAAGTGAATCGCTACGAAGTCAGGATCAATGTTGCGGAAGGCGCGAACTACACGGCTGCCACAGAAGTGACAGATGGGCTTAGCTGGAGCTTCACCATCGGCAAAGGCACACAGACGGTCCATGTTCCCGCAGGTAAGACCATTGTCAAGAACGGTATTGCCATGGATATTTCCGATTGGGCAAGCGTCACCGGCGTGGAAAACGGCGAAACCCCGGGTGCGCTCTCCTATGCGCTGGACGGTTCTTATCCCGGCGTCACGCTGACTGAGGGCAAGCTGACGGTGCAGCAGATCGTTGCAAAGGGTACGGTCATCACAATCAAGGCGACTGCCGCGGCGACGGATGACTACAACGAGGCAAGTGAAACCTTCACCGTGACGGTGGCCGATAAGCAGCCTGTAAACCTTTCCGTCAGCATGGACAACTGGACCTACGGCGGGACTGCAAACGAGCCGCGATACGATGCGTCGGAGGGCGTGACGGCAACGGTCACCTATGCCAAAGCGGACGGTACGGCTCTGAGTGAGCGGCCCACCGACGCGGGCAGCTACACCGTGACCGTGTCCTACGAGACGGACACCGAGATCCGCACCGGCACGGCGAATTTCACCATCAGCAAGCGTGAGGTCGCCGTCCCGACCGCAGATCCCACGCAGTTTGAATACACGGGTCAGGAGCAGACCTATGTTTTGGGCAATTTCGCCGATGCGGCCTACTATACCGTATCGGGCGCTATGAAGCGGACGAACGCAGGCAGCCAGAATGTAACTGTCCAGCTGAAGGACAAGAACAACACCGTTTGGAAGGGCGGCACGGACGCGGACAAGACCTATGTGTTCACCATCGCGCCGAAGCCGCTGTCCAAGGTCACAATCGGCGATTTCCCCGACAAGACCTATACCGGACTGTCTATCCAGCCGGTGGTTGTTCCGGCGGACGGCAATACGGCGCTGACAAAGGATAGGGATTACACCGTTTCCTACGGCGCGAACACCAATGTGGGCAAGGCAACGATCAGGGTCACCGGCACCGGCAACTATACCGGGACGGTATCCAAGGAATGGAACATCACTCCGGCGGTACTGACCATCTCCGACGTGACCGTGGCTGACAAGACCTATAACGGCAGCGCCGATGCGACCGTTACTGCCGTGGCCTTTGACGGACTGAAAAACGGCGAAAAGCTGGTGATCGGTACAGATTACGAGGTCATTGGCGCGGCATTCAACGATGAGAATGTGGATACCGCCAATAAGGTCACCGGCACCGTTGCTTTGAAGGGCACCGAAAAAGCGAAAAATTATACGCTGTCCTCCGCGGCCTTTGAACAGGAGGCTGACATCGGTCAGGCGGACTATAACGGAACGGCGTCCAAGACCGTAAACATCGTCAAGGGCCGCAGCACTGTGCAGACCGGAACCCTGACGGCAGCAGACTTTTTCCCGGACGGGCAGATGCCTGCCGGGGCGAAGATCACGGATTGGTCTTTGACGAGTCACCCCACCGCGATATTAAGCGCCGTGGACGTGGGTGGCGGCAAACTCACCTACCTCAGCGCGAAGAACATCGCGACTGCATCGGAGGAGAGCGGCCGAGTCACCATTGCCACCACGAACTATAAGGACATCACTGCCACGCTGACCTTCCAGCCCACGGATAAGCTGGTTCAAGACGGCTTCAAGTTTGAGAACGGCAGCGTGACCAAGACCTACGGTGACGGGGACTTTACCCTCACCACTACCGGTAAGGTTGAGGGCAGCACCGTGACCTACGAGAGCAATGCGCCTGCGGTTGCCACCGTGGACGGCACCGGCAAGGTCACCATCAAGGGCGCGGGCACGGCGGTCATCACCGCCAAGGCGTCCGCCACGGAGGATTATGACGGGGCGGCGGTGACCTGCACCCTGACGGTGGAGAAGAAGCCGATCGCCATTCCTGCGGCGGATGCCACGGCCTTCACCTATAACGGCACGGAGCAGACCTACGCTCTGGCGGAGGATGGCGCTTACACCATCACCGGCAACAAGCAGACCAACGCCAACGAGACGGGCTATTCCGTCACGGCGGCCTTGAAGGACACCGCCAATACCCAGTGGGCGGACGGAACGACCGCGGATAAGACCTATACGTTTGTCATCGGCAAGGCGGTCATCACCGTCAAGGCCAAGGATCAGACCGCCTATGTGGGCGACAAGGCCCCCACGCTGGGGGCGGACAGCTGCACCGTTTCCGGTCTGGTGGGCGAGGAGAAACTGACGACCCAGCCGACGGTGAAGTACGTCGGCGCGGACGGCAAGGAGATCACCCCCGACATGACCAAGACCGGCGAGGTCAAGATCCTTGCCGGCGGCGCGGCGGCCTCCGACAACTACACCATCCGCTATGAGGACGGCAAGCTGACCGTCAGCACCCGCCCCTCCGGCGGTGGCGGCAGCTCCAGACCCTCTACCCACCCCGTCAAGGCGGAGGTGAGCAAGGATCCTGACGGTACGGTTTCCCTCTCCAAGACCAGCGCGGCCAAGGGCGACAAGGTGACCATCACCGTGAAGCCGGAGCGCCATTACGAGGTGGACGAGGTGATCGTCCGGGATTCCAAGGGCAAGCAGCTGGCCGTTAAGGACAACGGTGACGGCACGTTTACCTTTGAGATGCCCGCCGATAAGGTGACGGTGGAGCCTACCTTCACCTGGGTGAATCCCTTTGCGGACGTGGCAAACAGCGCCTACTACGTGGACGCGGTGGAGTGGATGCTCAAGCGTGAGGTCACCCAGGGCACTACGGAGACTACCTTCAGTCCCAACCTGAACTGCACCCGGGCCCAGATCGTCACGTTCCTGTGGCGTGCCGCCGGTTCTCCCGAGCCGAAGGGTACGGTCAGCTTTGCGGATGTTTCCGCAGACAGCTACTACGCCAAGGCGGTGGCGTGGGCCGTTGAAAACGGCATCACCGGCGGTACGGGCGATGGCCTGTTCAGCCCCGATGCCACCTGCACCCGCGCTCAGTCCGCGGCGTTCCTGTACCGCGCGGCGGGCAGCCCCGCTGTGAACGGCAACGCCGGGTTCAGCGACGTAGCGGCGGACGCTTACTATGCGCAGGCTGTGGCGTGGGCCAAGGAGCACGGCATCACCGACGGCATCGGCGGCGGGCTGTTCGGCTCCGCCAACGACTGCACGAGAGCGCAGATCGCCGCGTTCCTGTGGCGGCTGTACGCGAAAAAGTGAGATCAAGACCTCTTATAAGAATCCTCCCCGGTTCAAATTGAACCGGGGAGGTTAAGCGTAACGGAACGTTTCACAACGTTCCGTTACTGTCATATTGGGGCAGTGAGCGTCGAACCGGGCCGCGTATGAAACAGGGGGCTGGCGGGTTATAACTGACCCGCCGCAGGGGGCAATGGGCATCCGCGTTTCCAAGGTCAAGTAAGCATGAGAACATAACACGCAGACAACAAAAACTGCGCGTAAGTTTTTGAATGTGGCGTCAAACACAGCGGTGGATTGTAGGTTGTCCGCGAACATGAGAGAATACCCCGTGTAGAGCGTAGAGTCCACGCGCTATGCGTGGACTCTACGCAAAAAACGGAGGAGAGTTTGCAACACTATATCGCCCATGTGGCCGGCACCTGGCTTACAATTTATCCACCGATAAATTGGGAGGTCAGCACATGGAATACGGTTATGCAAGAGTTTCGACCAAGGAACAGAATGAACTGCGTCAACTCATTGCCCTGCGGGAATTCGGGTTAACGGACCGGGCGATTTTCGTGGACAAGCAGTCCGGCAAGGATTTTGACCGCCGCAGCTACCAACGGCTGCTGCGCAAACTGAAAGACGGCGACACACTTGTGATCAAGAGCATCGACCGTCTCGGCAGAAACTATGAGGAAATTTTGGAGCAATGGCGCGTCATCACAAAGGAAAAGGGTGCGGCAATCGTTGTGCTGGATATGCCTCTGCTTGACACACGGCGGAATCGCGACCTCACCGGAACGTTGATCGCGGACATCGTGCTGCAGCTGCTATCCTATGTGGCGCAGACAGAGCGCGAATTCATTCACCAGCGGCAGGCGGAAGGGATCGCCGCAGCGAAGGCGCGCGGCGTGAAATTCGGCAGACCCCGCAAGGCGCTGCCGGAGGGATTCGGCGAAGTCAAAGCGCGTTGGGAGCGCGGCGAGCTGTCCGCACGGGCAGCAGGAAAACTGCTGGGCGTCACCCACCGGAGCTTTTTGCTCTGGGCTCAGGATGACGGGCGTAAAGAAATCGTTAAGAAAACGCAGAAAGTAAAAAGGGCTGGATAAAAAAGTACGCTTTTTTAGTCGGTTTTAGGCCCTTGTCTTATTGATATTCTGTTGGGGGTGTGCTATGGTAAAGATATAGATTTTGTGTATGTCGCTGTGGTCGGCAACCTGTACATTTTTATCCACTGTGCCAGATACACAATGCGCGATAAAAGACCCTTCCGCCTGTATTGCAGGCGGACAAGTATTCTGCGGGAGGTGAGCAGCGATCCGTCCGTCTCTGTACGATTTCTGCGCCGGGCATGATCAAACTCACCTGCTGGCACAATGGGACGATGAACGCAATGCGCCGCTCACGCCGAAGGATGTGACCTACGGAAGCCATCAAAAGGTATGGTGGCGATGCCCCCAAGGCCATTCCTATCGTTCCGAAGTCAGAATCCGCACGCGGGGAACGGGCTGTCCCATCTGCGCGGGCCGCGCTGTTCTGCCGGAGGAAAACTCTCTGGCGGCAAAATTTCCTGATCTGCTTTCGGAGTGGGACACGGAAAAGAATTTTCCGCTGCTGCCGACGCAGGTCCTGCCGGGAGCACACCGGAAGGTCTGGTGGAGGTGTCCGAAAGGACATAGCTGGCAGGCGAGCATCGCCAGCCGCGTCACATCAAACGCAGGCTGTCCGTTCTGCGCGGGACAAAAGGTCCTGCCCGGATTCAATGATCTCGCTTCGCTGCATCCGCAGCTTGCTGAACAGTGGGATCGGAAAAAGAACGGTGCGCTGACGCCGGAGGCGGTGAGCGCATATTCCAATCGCCGCGTGTGGTGGCTCTGTGACAGAGGACATTCCTTCTGTGCGGTCATTGCCCACCGTGTGAACAGGGGGAGCGATTGTCCATATTGCACCAACCGCAAGGTCCTGCCGGGATTTAATGATCTGGAGGCCAAGGAGCCGGTGATCGCATCGCAGTGGCATCCGACCCTTAACGGCAGTTTCACGCCGCAGCAGGTGACGCCCGGCAGCAGCCGGAAGGCATGGTGGCTGTGTGAAAACGGCCATGCGTGGAAATCGGTCATCAGCAGCCGTACAGGAAAACAGCGCTGCGGCTGCCCCGTCTACGCAGGCAGGCCGCTGAGCCAATGTACGGCGATCTCAGCCGGGCGGCCGGAGAAGCCGACACACTAATTATAATAGGTACTCAACCGCGGGGAGCCGCGGGAATATATATACATTCTTAGGAGGATAGAAAAAAAGATGAAACGCAAACTGTTATCAATCTTTCTTGCGTTTGCCATGTCAGTCAGTCTACTCACGGTAGGCGCAAGCGCGGTAGAGCCGACCTACGGCGATATCGCGGGACACTGGGCTGAGGCATCCATCGAACGTTGGAGCGGCCACGGCATCATTCAGGGCAATAACGGTAAGTTCAACCCCAACGGGCAGCTCACCTGCGCCCACTTCGCAGCAATTCTCGCAAGACTCCTGAAGCTGCCCGCAGCCAAGGACGCGGGCTTCTCCGACAATACCCCCGATGCCTGGCATTACGATGCCATCAACCGCTGCGCGGCGGCCGGTATCCTCAAGGGCAATCTCAACGGCACTGTGACCCCCAACGCACCCATCACCCGTGAGCGCGCCATGGTCATGCTGGGCCGCGCTCTGGGTATCGAGCCCATCGAAAACCCCGATCTGACGAAATATACCGACGCCGCACAGGTGGCGTCCTATGCTCAGGGTATGCTGGCTGCTCTGATCGAGGCGGGCGTTGTGGGCGGCGTGACTGCCGACCAGCTGGCTCCTCAGAACAACATCACCCGTGCGGCCACCGTCACGATCCTTGACCGCGCCATCGGCACCTATGCGGATAAGGCCGGCGAGACGGTCAATGCCAATGGCAAGGGTATCGTCCTCGTTGTGGCGGACGATGTGACCGTCACCGGCGAGGTGAACAAGCTGCTCGTGCCTGCCAATGACATCGAAGTGACCGTTAAGGGCAGCAAGAACATTGATGACATCACGGTCAGCGGCGACAACTCCAAGGTCATTCTGGACAACGCCTCCGCGGACAATGTGACGCTGGACGGTGAAAAGAGCGCAGTTGAGACCAAGAACGGCGCCAAGATCGACAACGTCATCATGAGCGAGAATGCTTCCGGCACCGCGGTCGATGCTGGCAGCGGCACCACCATCGGCAATGTGGAGAACCATGCTGAGGATGCCACCGTCACCGGCAGCGGCACCGTGAAGAAAGTGGAGTCCGACAAGGACATCACCGTTCAGACCAAGGACACCGATGTCAAGAACAGCGGTGACAGCAAGATCACCGTTACCGACAAGAACGGCAAGGACAGCACCGTCAGCGGCGGCAGCAGCTCCACCACCGGCAGCAGCTCTTCCTCCGGCGGCAGCAGCTCCGGCGGTGGCGGCGGCAGCAGCCACAGCCACAGCTACGCGGATGCCTGGAGCTATGACGATACCTATCACTGGCATGCCGCTACCTGCGGACACAATGTCGTCAGCGGCAAGGCTGAGCATACCTATGGGGAGGATCACAAGTGCACCGTTTGTGGTTCTGCCGATCCCGCTCAGGCTGTCGCTTCCATCAACGGAAAGAACTATCTGACGCTGCAGGAGGCTGTTGCCGTAGGCGGCGAAGTGAAGCTGCTGAAGGATGTTGACCTCTCTGAAACTGTCATTGTTACAAAGGCCGTCAAGCTCGACTTGAATGGCAAGACCATCAGCAACACAAATGACCTGTGGGAAAAGCGCGCGGCTGATTGGTCGCTGCTTTCCGTCCGCACCGGCGGCGATTTGACCATTACTGGCAACGGCACACTCAAAGCCAAGGAAAATGACTGCTATGCAGTCGATGTGCAGGACGAGGCGAAACTCACCATTGAAAATGGCACCTTTGTCGGCAACGTCCATGCCGTGTATGTGTATCAAGGTGAATTGACCGTTAAGGGCGGTGCTTATTCCATTCAGCAGAAGTATCCCGACACAGCCAAGGCTGACGAATTCGTACTGAACTGCTATGACAAGCACCGCACAGAGGGCACTGCCAAGATCACCGTCACCGGCGGCACATTTGTAAAATTCAATCCCGCCAACTGTGCCGCTGAGGGCGCAGGCACCAACTTTGTCGCCGCAGGCTATGCGGCAAAGAAGCTCGAAGATGACAAATATGAAGTCGTTGCGCTCTTTGACGGCGGCACCGGTACGGCGGAAGATCCGTTCCTGATTGCAACATCCAAGCAGTTCAAGGCCATCGATCAGCTCAATGGCGCACCCTATTGCTTCAAGCAGACTGCAGATATTGCGGTTGCCGCCGGTGATGAGGTCACGAAATTTGCCGGTGTATACGATGGCGGCAACCAGGAACTCTCCAGCGCCCGCACTTCCGGAAAATTTGCTGCTCTCTTTAATGTTGCTGGACTTTCCGGACATGCCACGTTCAAGAATATCAATGTGACGATGGGGGAGCTGGCTACCAGTCTACTCTCCTGCGTCGACTGGGGTACAAGCTACGGCGCGGACTTTGAAAATCTCACCTTTACCAGCACATCCGAACTGACCAAGGCCAACAGTAACAACTTCGGTTTTGTGGTGATCAATGCAATCTACACGGACAAGGGCGATCCGGCGACCTATAACTTCAAAGATATCACAGTAAATGTCAATCTTCAGAACGCCGGCACCTGCACCGGTGTGCTCATTGGTTCCGGTCCGTGCTTCAATATCAGCACTACAATGAACTTCATCAACTGCACGAACAACGGTACGATCACCGGTACAAGTTCTGTCGGTTTCCTGTACGGCAACTCTGCCTACATTAAGAGCCTTGATGAATCTGGTACGATTAATGTTACGAACTGCACAACCAATGCTGTAATTAAATCTACCAACGACTCTGCCGATGTTGCTTTTGCTCCCGGTGCTTCCGAGAGCCAAAAGGCGGCCGAATTGAATACTTCCTATCAGCAGGCGGACAAGTATATCGTCGGCAATTGTTTGAACGGCAAGACTATCAGTGTCACCCAGAACGCCGGAGCAGACGAATTCGCAATCACCATTGACGGTGCGTCCGACTATACTTACAAACTGGTATTGAATGTTGCGGCTACCTATCGGACCCTGGACGGCGAAGCGTGGGAAGATGCTGATGTTGCTAAGATCCCGAGCAGTTGGGATGAAGCTTGGAATGTCTCCAACGGTCTGAAGTATCTGATTGCGCTGAACAAGGATGCAAGTGCTGCCGAAGCACCACTCAAAATTTTCCATGCCTATGATAGACGCACTGCAGCGAATGAGGGCATTGATACGAATGCACTTAGCTACAACGAGGACGGATACGCCATCGTTGTCAAGGACGGTACAAACTGCATTGTGTTCAATACAACGGAAGATACCTATATTGATAGCAATGTTTCCATTCTTGTGTACGCCTATTCTGGCAATACACTTGTTGGCACAAAGGCCTTTTAAAGAATCCAACGCATGCAGCAAGCGCCCGAGCAGATGCTCGGGCGCTTGTCCGTAAGCGCCTCATAATCCACCGTCTGGCAAGATCAATGTAGAGATGAGATAATTTTGAGACCGAGGTATCGTAAGCGTAAAATCTAACCACGTATAAAAGGCCGCCATCTCAAGGAGCCGTTCGCTCACTGAGATGGCGGTCATCTATTTTTGCGGCATATAGCATTCTTCCGGGGCTCTCGCGGGAAGCAGCTTTTCGGTATCCGCACAATAATCGCCCGTAACCAAAGAGCACACTATCCGGGATAGCCCAGATAGTGCTCAAATCAGTATAGTTTTAAAAATTGGTCAATCGTGTGGGCACGGCCGTCAACGATGATATGGGATCTGCTATTCTGCTTAAAAAATTCAAGATAGGTTGCTTTGTTTGCTCGTTGAAATCGAACATATTCGCCATAGGAAAATATGACACCCGGCGTAGAGAGGTCTTTGGCACAACCCACGCATACAAATTCATTTCCTTCAACACCGATGTATGTATCGATCCGGTCCAGTTTGCCTTCTTCGGTTTTGGAAAGGACATTCATAAGCGTCAATCCATGGCCGAAATCATAGTAGTCTGTTCTTCTTAACTTCGAGTGTATTTTCTCCATATCGTGCATCCTTATTTCTTGCGGCAGTATGCCGGTATTGTTGTTGACCAAGGCAAATAATCCCTCAACTGTTCGTCGTCGGGCTTTTCTCCCAGTTTGGGCAGCTCCTGGAGCAAAAACAGCAGATATCCAAATGGATCCAATCTTATCTTCACAACTTGGGATACCGTAGATCGGCCTCGCCAGGTCATTGTGTCAGATATGACGGTATTGAAGCCGTGGATATTTTACCTTCCCTTATTTCTGCGCGTTCCTTCTGAAACGCTATTTGGCCGGAGCCAATATTTGATGCCGAACCGGATTCTTGTCATTTGATCAGCAGCTGACAAGAATGACAAGAAAGGCAACAAGCGGCATCGTTCGGAACAGTTATTTTCCTGCAAATATTCTGTCCTTTCCGGTAGCTATTTCCTGCTTTCTGTGATATTGTTCGTTTGCCAAAAGGAGGCGATGATATTAAGCCAAAAGAACAGGGAAACTGTCTCATTTTACATACATCCATAAATTTTGCGTTTGTCTGTAATTCTTCTTCGCTCCTAAGGACACCTCGCAGTATCCGGTTTATCAATTTTTAGTGCATTTATTTCTCTGGGCTTGAAGATTGCTGATTACGGTTGTTGGGTCAGCTTGTATTTGACTAACGATAAGATCGATAGCCTTTGCCGAATAGAAAAACTCGGTTTTTCCGCTGCGCACATATTTTTTGCAGTACTCAGAATTCCCACGGAAAGCAAAGACAGTTGAGAAAAGTTGGAAGTGATACTTAGAAAAAGTGATCGGATGCCATTCTCTTTGTAAAGATACATTTGACTCTTTCAGTCTCCGCCTAACACCATGAAGGGAGGTCACTTCCATCCGGCCAGTCTGCGGACTGGCTTTTTTCATGCCACGAAAAGGAGGTTTGCAAATGGCAGATGATAAGAAAAATATTCCCGAGGCAGCCCCGCCCGCCGAGGCTCCCGCTCCTGCGGTAGAAAATGCCGCCGTGCCGGAGCAGCCAGCTCCCGAGCCTGTGCTGACCGACGCAGAGGCGGTCATGCTGGAGCATGAGGGGCAGGCGGCGCTCTTTGAAATGGGCGAGGCCGTGCCTGATCCCGCCGACGCTGTTACCCACGCCGAGGTGGAGGAGCCTGCCGCTCCCGAAGCACCCAAGGCTAAAAAGGAACAGGCGCATTCGCTCGCTCCCAGCAAGGACGATCCCGCCCCGGCACATTCCGGCAAGGTGGTGGATTTCGCCGCTGCCCGTGACGAGGCGGCCAAACCCAGCAGAGGCCGTCCTCCCAAGAAGGGTAAGGTTGCTCCCGATAGTAGGCTGCCGCCCGCAAGGGCGGCTTTTTTCATGGCCGGGTATATCCCGGAGAATAGGAGGCTATATGCAGTTTTTCGCTTCTGCCATCACCACTTTGCAGACCCTTGTGATTGCCCTCGGCGCTGGCCTTGGCGTGTGGGGCGTGGTCAATCTGCTGGAGGGCTATGGCTCGGACAACCCCGGCGCTAATGCTCATGTACGGTAAAGTATCACAAGAAAATTATGTCGAATTGACAGCCGCCTCCGCTATACCGAATAAGGAAATAAAGAGTCCTCAAATTTTGCGCTACTAAATGAAGACGAGCGGAAGTAATCTCCCGCTCGTCAGTAAACTTAACTATGCCATATCAATCCCGCTTCTTTCCCGCCACCGGCACTAAGAACAGCGCGGGCAACAGCAGGAAAGCGGTACAGACCAGCCCCCAGGGTATGGACACCTGCTGGGCTACCAGCCCCACAATAGGCCCGCCGATGATCTGCCCGAAAGAGTCCAGCTGTCCGCTGGTGGAAAAGACTGTGGCGCGCATTTTCTCATCCACATGGTCGTTCATCCAGGCGGCCAGCACAGGCTCCTTGATGGTGCGCATAAGCCCCGCCAGCAGGAACACCAACAACATGAACCAAAAGCTCCGCCCCACCGCGAAGAGAACCAGGAACAGGATATACCCGGCGCTGGTGGACATGACCACACTGGTTCGGCTGACAGTCCCTTTTTTCTCCATGCGGGCGATGAGCAACTGAGAAGCCAGAATACCTAAGCCGTTGCCGATAAGACTGATAACACCGAACCAAGTGACGCTGTTCAGCGGCCCGATAACGGGTATTACCGTGTCATCCAGAAAATGAGCGGTGGAGAGCCGGTCAAAGCCTTCACTGGCAAGTCCCCCGCATAGTGTGATTGCTAAGAGCGCCAGCAACACAGGTGCGCCTTTCACAAAGCCCAGGTTGAGCTTGAACAGGCAGACAAAGTCTTTAAGCAAGCCCTGCCGTTCCTCAATAGCAGGGGAGAAGTTGGTTTCTGGCATGATGCGAACCATCACCAGCCCCAACAACAAGCACAAACTGCCCCCCAAGATGACAGGCATTTGCAGGTTTATGTTTCCCAGCAGTGTGCCCAGCACCACGCCCAGAACGCCGCCGATTTGCCCCATTTGACTGCCCCGCAGGAACACCTTGTCTATGGGTTTGTCCTCTTCCTCCGAGGCAATCCACGCCTCCAGAGCGCCGGTGATGAAGGTATCACCGCAACCCCAGACAACCTGGGCCAGCAGAACCGGCGCGAACCACGGTAGCGCACCCTCCATCAGAAAGCCCAGGCCGTAGAGGAACATTCCAATCAGCACCGAGCGCCGACGGCTATACAAATCCGCCACCACACCGGTGGGCATCTCGAACAGAAAGCAGGAGGTCTCCTGAACCGTCCCTACCAGGACAAGCTGGAAAGCATCCAGCTGCACCACCTCCAGGTGGTACACGATGGAAAGCACTGTGGACATAGAAACCGCCAGGGAACAGACAAATCGGAACAGCAGGTAGACAGAATATGCCTTTGAATTTTTAGCAAACATGAAGTTACATTCTCCTTTCAAATCTCATTTTATATGACTTTTGCAAGCTGTTAAGCTAACTTGTGGAACATATGCCGAACCTTATCTAT
>ENA-UEOR01000243-UEOR01000243.1-human-gut-metagenome-genome-assembly--contig:-NODE-243-length-31799-cov-9.488809_pt1 | contig 31799 bp, 41 predicted proteins | sample MGYA00242887_ERZ507890 | MGnify/ENA primary metagenome ERZ507890 (study PRJEB26167, sample SAMN06115431) | human gut metagenome | host: Homo sapiens | place: China:Guizhou | collected 2014-10-21...
CGTCATTGTTCATCCTTCGGTTTGAAATATGCGGGCATGATTGATTTTGGTAGGATTCTGCCTTCGCGCTCCAACCGTTTCGCATGTGGGAACAGCCAGCCGCGTGACACTCCGAGTGCTTTCGCGGCTTGGCTGATACTCATGCAGGTGGTGAGCGCGTCAATCAGCGTGTCGTCACTGTAGTGGATTGGCGCGTTCATTGTCGGGTCAGAACTCCGGCTCCGGTTCTCCGGCACCCTCGTCTTCGATGGTCAGCTGCGTGTATGCGCCGAACCTGTGGGGGGCGGGGGTGTTGTTCTTTTCGACTCGCAGCAGTTGCACGCCGGTCAGGAAGTAGGTGAGGCGTCCTTCCTTCGTGCTGCCGATTTTGAATGCGACGTTGGCGAGCGTGCCGTCGCCCGGTTCTTCGGCCAGTTCCATGTCGTTGGCGTTCTGGTCTACGATGCTGGGCCTCCACTTGGAGGAGAGGTTGATGAGCCATTTGCCACGCTGCGGCTGGGTTCCGTCCTTGAGGGTGATTAAATCGCCGTCCTTATAGCGGAGGTTGTCGCCGTTGGCGCGCACGCCCAACTGTTTCGCGGACGCCACGAGTTCCTTATGCGCGTCCCCGTTCTTCGGGAGTGCGAGCTGCAACTGGTAGCTTGGTTCGATTCCGCGCTGTTTCGCCGAGTCGGACTGGTATTTTTCCTTGATGTGGACGAACCGGATTTCGCCTACTGCTTCGATTTCGAGCATGTCGTTTGCCATTGTTTTTCCTTTCAGTTGAATTCTTCAGTGAGGGACGGGTGTGGGAGGGGGGCGGTGGCTTTTCCGTCATCATCCATTACGGTGGTGAGTCCGAGCAGATGGATGAGGCCGTAGCGCCTATAGTAGGTTTCGAAACTGCCCACCTGTTGTGCGGCTGCTGCCGGATACGTGTAGCTGCTGCTGACCGCCTCCCCATGCTTCACCATGTCCATGAGATTCTCCCACTCATGCGCAATCTCGTAGACTGCGACGGTGAGCGTGTTGTAGACGGTTGGCATGTCCGTGTCGGCTCCGATGATTTCGCTTGCGCTTACCGCGGTCCAGCCCAAACCGTTTTCCACCATGCTTGCCTTGACGAGCTGCCAAATGTCATTCAACGTGGCGTACTTGTAGCCGTATCCTTCGGTGGTGCGTTTCACCGCTTCCACCGACTGCTGTACGGCAGCTATCCGACTGAGCACGTCGTCGTGGCGTTTTTCATTTGTCATTGTTCCTCCTTTTTTCGAGTTCGTTTTGAATAAGCGTTTCGTCTACCGCGAGTCGGTATGCGCGTTCCACGATATCGTCGTAGTCCTGTTGGGTGTGGGGGGTGTGTTCGCCGAGTGCCAGTCTGGCTATGACCGCAAGGTTTTCGTCGGTTGGGTCGGCCTCATAGGCGTCTATGCGGCTCTGCCATACGTCGTAGCGTCCTTGCAACCATGCGGAGAGCGCATTCATATAGTCTCGTGGCGCGTATGGCGTCGCGATTTCGAATGCGACTATGGTGCCCGCCACGTCGGCTCCGGCGTTGAGCGCACTATTAGATAGGCAGCTCAGGTATGTCGCAGCCTTGCTACGAAAATATTCTAACTGGTTCATTGGTTACCTCATTTCTTTGGTTTCATTATTATTATATCAGGGCGTGCCTTACGACACGCCCGAAAATCTATCAGACGTTCCAAAACATATTGGAAACCCATACACCACGACTGTATTCAACCGGCGCGCCCTCCAGCCATTTTAGGCGACCATGGGGGGTGATAAGCGCCACTAGCCCCTGACCGTCGAACACGTGGTTATCATATCCGCTGTCAATCCACGCTTCAACCATGTTGCGCGAGTCGGACTCATGCGGCCCATCTTCGTAATCGTATGCGATACCGTTATGCGCGATATACCCTCTGTCAGTGCGAAACGGGTGACAGTTGCGCGGTTCGACGGCACCATGCGTTGCGAGACGGAAGTGAATCAGGCATGGAGCATGCTTGAGCTGCTCCCAATGGCTGAAGATGAAGCCCACCACCTTCAGCGGGTCAACGTTCTTGAACACCCTCAGACGCTCCCCATCCCACCAACTGACCCCGCCACCGTCCGGATTAGCCTCACTCATGGCGAGAATGTCGTACGGTTCCGGCATTGCGCCGGGCACTGCGGTTACGATCACACACATTGTGTTTTTCCTCTTTTCTAAACGGTGGGAGCGGGATGTTCCCGCCCCCGATGATTGGGTTTCAGGCGTTGGCGGTATTCTCGCGAATCTGCGCGTAGCGCGCGCACAGTTCGGGGCGTCCGGCGCGCTTGTACAGGCGCAATGCGGTGCGTTCCAGCGATTCCACGGTTGGCTTGCCATGGGAGGCGCGCGCCTTGCGGCTGCGCAAAATGTTACCAAGAATCCATTGAGCGTCGACGCGGCTGCGACGGAAATAGTCGCAACCATCCCATATCGCCTCACCGCCGGCAGCATGGTAGATACGGAAACGGTCTAGGCTGCGGTACGACTCGCCATGGTCCACAATCATTTTCGTTGCGCACTTCAGATAGACGTGCAATGGCCGCATGTTGCGTGAGGGAAAAGCGTAGGGGGATACGGATTCGGTGAGACGTTTCTCGATATCCTTGCGCCGGATTAATCGGCGATTCCGATTGTCGCGCCATGCCTGACATGCGCGGCGCGTGTCACCGTGGCTTGCGCGTGCGCGACGTGAGGCCCTGACATTGGCTTCCACGTTGCGACGAATCTTCTCGGCACGCTCCTTGCGCTCCCGCTCCTCTTTGGCTTTACGCGCGGCTGCTGCGCGGTGTGCCGCGTCGAGACGTTCCTTAAGGGTGAGGCGTGGCGTGTCGCTCACATTGTCGGCCATGCATGAGGCGTATTGTTCGATGACATCCGCCCCAACGGTGCCGCGGGGGTGTTTTTCGAAAAACCGCCACATGGCGCGAATCCACTTGACCGCCGGAACAAGCTTGTCGGCACTGCCCGCATACCAGCAGTCAAACGTGCGCAGCTCGATAGTGGCTGCATGTTCGTCATTCACCGCGGTACGTTTGCCGCTGTACTCGCCATGCTTGAGTTCGCACCAATAATCATCGGACATGTGGCGCATGTTGAGGCGCTCGCACTGTGTCTCATCCAGTCCACGCAGCGCCCAATACCAACGGCTGGCGCACTGATTGGGCGTGCGGGCCACGTGGATATGGCCGCCCGCATTATCGCCATAGTCGGGGATGCGTTCGATAAGCTCACGCAGTGCCGGAAGTTTGGCCATGGTGAGGATATTGGTTTGCAGCTCGACGCCACCGGTACCCAATGACGGGTCATTGTCCCAGCCGGCGATAAGGTCAGTCGCAAAGTCGGTGTCAAGTTCGGACTCAATCTCAACTTCCACGCCAAAAGTGAACTGGTCACCGTCGCCGAAGGCGTACGGGTAGGTGTACTCGGCTTCCGTCGGTGACCCGAGAAGTCCGTTACCGCGGTGGCGCGGGCAGTAGCGGTCGCCTTCGGAAGTTCCCTCACACATTTCGCAGAGGATTGCGTCGCACCCGTAGGCGTCGCAATTATAGTAGGCGCTGCTGGGGTCGAGTGGTGTTCCGCATTGCGCGCACCATGCGGTTTCGTCTTCAAAATCCGTGTCGTCGTAGACGCGGCGCATTTCACCGTCCTGAGTGCGGACATAGAATTCATCGCCGATTGCGACGCACTCGGCGGTGCCGTCCGGCCACCTGTTGCAGTATGTTTTGAAAAGGTATTGCGGTGTGCCGCTGCGGTCTATCCACTTGGTATACGGTTCTCCGCCAAGGATTGCGATTCTGTCGGCCATTGTTACCACTTCCTTAATAGACGGCTTTTTTCGTGCCCTTGCGGGACTTGCACCCGCATGTATGCTGTCAGGGCTGGATGGTCAGGACGTCGATGATGTGTAGCGTTTCGGCGTCCGTGGCGTCCTTTGCGGTTATCGCGGTGACGGTTGGCGTGTCGATGTGGACACCGTAATTGGCGAGCGGCACCAATCGTACCGTGATATCCCCTTTGGTTGCCTTTATGTTGCCGTTGATGGTGGCGGATATGCTGTATCCGCGCTCCTTCATGTGGTCGATGAATGTTTGCCGTTGCATTGTTGCCTCCTCTTGTTTCTATGGTTTTAATATATCATTTTGGTATTCTGTTGTCAACACCGGCGTGTCGCATTTCGCAATCACGCCGGTGGGGATGGTGTCATAGCTCGGCCATGGTGAACGTCTTGCGGCATACCGGCTCACGCACGGCCCCGTCAATCTGCCGCCCGTCCTTGACGGCCTTGCGCAGCCAAGGTAGGGTGATTCCACGGAAGATGTCATCCGTCTGCGCAAGGAATTCCTTGACATGGCGCAATGTCGTGGCGCTCAGAAGTCCCATGGCCACCTTGACCTCATAGGTCTCGGGCACCACGCCCCATGCGCTTGTCGGCGTGACCGTCGCTACCGTGGTGCCGTATGACCTGAGCACGTAGATCATGCCGTTTGCGGTGTCCCAACGTTCGACAACGGCCTTGCCGTAAAAGGACTTATGTCCGTCATGCTGCGGCTGCAGTTCGAACGTGCCTAGATATTCACTCATTTTAATCACTCCTTGTAGTTTTGGTTATGCTTTTAATATACCGTACTTATTGCCATGCGTCAAGTCGGCGTGTCGCAGTCGTCGGGACTGCCCACCGCCCTGAGTGCCGCCCGACATGTCGGCAGTGGAACGACACCCCCTATTGAGGGTGCCGCCCCACCGGCGCTCAGGCGATTGACGCCCAGCTGCCCTCAAGGTCAGCGTACCCCCTTGGGTCGTCGGTGACGGTCAGTGGCTCCAGCTCCCCGTCGCGGTAGGCGTAGACCTCCCCGGCTGAGGTGATGAACACCCCCTCACCGTCCTTGACGTATCCCTTGCCGCTCAGTGTCTTATGCATTTTGTCCTCCATCTCTTGGTTGATACTTATAATATATCGGACTTGATGTCATGTGTCAAGTCGGCGTGTCGTGAGAATGATTCTCAATACCAGCCGAGTCCGGGAACTGTGAACCCGGTTAACAGATGAATCCACTTAATGTATGTCATAGGTTAACGCATGTCGTTGGTCAATGAATGAACACACTTAACGGATGAACCCAGTTAATGAATGCCTAATGAGAACGGTTCTCACGACGCCGCCTCTCACGTCATGGCAGCCGCATCGGTCGCCCAAAGGGACCGACCAACACAGCGCCCCACACGGGGCGCTTTTTTCATGCCCGAAAACGATAACGGTCCCCAATATCAGGGGGAGAGACCCACCGCCCACAGGGGGGGGTGCCGGAAAAAGACCCGCCCGAGGCCTCACCGCACGCCTCGCCAATTGCGCCGACGAGGGCAAATGGGAAAGGAACCATCTGAGAGCCATTCTTTGGGGCCTAGGACGCGTTTTCACGCCGAACCCTAATACTTTTACGTATTTGCCATGAAAGGCGCTCAGAAGGGCCTTTATTCGAATCCACGCCTCCGGCAGTTGCGGCCATGTCGGGAATGGCCGTCTCGCGAAGACCTGTGCATCATGAACCATTTTCCTGACGTCAGGAAATCATTCCGCCCGCGGCCATGGCCGCGCCGCAGTCCGCCAACGGCGGTCCATGCGTGACGCCGCCAAGGCCATGGCGCAGTCCGTCCGCAACGGGACTATGCGTGACACCGCGAAGACGGTGCGACGCCGAAAATCGGCGGATTTCGGCAAATTGTGAAGATTTGGCCCGCCAGCGCTGCGACCATCTGTAAAGGCGATGTTACGGCGTCGTTCCAACGGTTTCGAGGCGTCGAACCACATTATGGCGACCATGTTGGGGTGGGTTTGCTCGACGGGAACTGTGTCTAGCGGCCAATGGCGTGCCGGTGTGTGGGTTTTGGCTGATTTCCAACGCCTAGCCTGTGGACAAACTCAAGTTAGGGGCTATAAATTCTTGTCAGGAATTGTGAATGTCACAGAAAGTTGGGGATAACTTTTGATTTGACATTTGGCGTGTCATGGTGTATCACGCGGGTGCACGAGGATGGCCTCCCAAACCCCAATAAGTGTAGTGTGTAATGTAGGAATATAAGGGTATATAGGTGGTGGTGGTCCTTTATCTATATAAAGCGCGTGAGGCGCGCGCGCGCGCGTATATACACCACTCCGGGCATGGTTGTCAAGTCGTGTCACACAAAAAAAGGGCAAAAAAAAACCCTAGAACACTCGCCTACGCTTCCTACGGCCCACAAGTCGTGTGGAAACCAAACGGTTTCCGACACACCGTAGTTGCGAACTCTTGGCGAGTGTGCTAGGGTTGAACTATCAACGAAAACAACTCTACCACAAGGAGACAACCATGTGTCACACATTCCGCAAGCCGCAAGACCCGCCAGCGCTCGACATCCGGCCATACCGGAACATCCCCAACGGCCTAGCCCGTGAGGTCAACGGCCTCACCATGGCCGACCAGAACAGCGCATACACGTTCACCGACGCCCGGTTGCAGACAGTCGCCATGCCCGTCGCGGACAAAACCGGCAAGCCACGCTGGAACGACGCGTACTACGACGCCTTCTGGTCGCTCAGAAACGGCGACCTGCGCCTCAGCGAGGACGGCGACACCATGTACGCCCGCGACACCAACTGGCTCGGCGGCGACATGCCGAACACGTGGCATCCAATCTGCAGCCTGTCCGAAGAATTCGGATTCCCAACCGGAAACCACGCCGTCCGCAACCTCGAACCAATGTTCCGGGCGGAAACCCTCAAACTCCCCCGCCTCACACGCGGAATGCTGTTCGGCGACACCGCATTCCACCCGCAAGGCAAGCACAGCGTCATGGTCGAAAAAGCCGACGAGAACAGCGCATACCTGTACGTGGACGACAGCCCATGGCTAAACGACCGCAAGAAGACCAAGAAAATCGTCGAACAGGCCAACAAGTTCATCGCCCAACTCGCCGCCGACGACGCAAGCCGCGAAAACCTCCTCCGCATGTTCGCAACCCCATTCCTCGAACCATACAAGCATCTCTTCTACGTGTTCTACGGACACGGCGGCGACGGCAAAAGCTTCCTCCTCGGACGCCTCGGCGACGCCTACCCGGACAAGGCCGGCGGCATCGGCATCAAAGCCCTCAACTCGACCAGCGTGTTCGAAAGCGGCAACGAAGCGTTGAAACTCGACGGACGCTACTGGGCGTACGACGAGGAAGGCGACATGCTCACCGACAAGGACATGGGCATCATCAAACGCATCGCCACCGGCGACACCATCCACGCGCGAAGCGTCGGACGCAACAGCGTCAACGTGCGCTCGCAGGCCACGCTCGTCATAGCAAGCAACCATCCGCTCGCCACAAGCAACGGCGACGCCAACATGCGCCGCCTCGTGCCCGTCATGTTCGCCGGACGCAAAACCCCGCAGCAGATGCAGCCATTGGCCGACTTCATCGACCAGTACGGCATGACCCCGTTCATGCTCGCGAGCGCCATCCTCTGGGCCGACAAGCCATTGGACGACGACATCCACCGCGACATCAGCTTCAACGACAGCGAGCAGGAATTGGACGAACGCGCCATGTGGATTGTCAACGAAATCTGCGAAAACGGCTACGCCGACACGCGCCTCTGCCCATACGTCGGCCACACGAGCGGCGACACGTACAAGATGCTCGGCGTCGGACTGCGCAGCAAGCGCATCGACGGCAAGGTATGCTCCGTCCGCGTCGTCATCGACGAAGACCGGTTCGCACCCTACCGTGAACGCTACGAGCAGGAGATTAAGGAAAGCCGCCTCCCACTGCTCGAAGACCTGCCCGTGCCCGAAACCCAAACCGACATGGAACATCGCATCATGGAATGCGGTGAACTCGTCAACGTGAAAGCGCCAGAAGGCTTCAAACTCCACAAGGAGCCGACCGACCCGGACAGTCCGAAAGCCGTCCGCAACTGGAAGAGCGGCAAGCAGGAGGATACGGTGGAAATCGGCCAAGGAGACGTGTACGCGGTCATCCCACAGCCCGGCAACATCATCATTGACATGGACGCGCCCAAGGACGACCACAGCCGCCACGGATACAACATCCTCCGCCCCATGCTCGCGCCGACCCTCATGGTGCACACGCCCACCCATGGCGGCATCCACGCCTACTACAGGCTTCCCGAAGGCTGGACCGGCAAGCTCAAGAACACCAACCATGCGGACGGCATTCCCGTCGACGTGAAAGTGGACGGACGCGGCTACGTGCTCGGAGCAGGCTCCAACATCGACGGCATCGGCTTCTACCGGCTGGTAGGCGACGAAACCGACGCGCAGGAAGCGCCGCTCGCACTCCTCAACTGGCTCGTCGAACACGGATACGGCGTCAAGCCCATGCCCAAAACGACCGCAGTCAAATCGGACGTGCCGCGCAACGGACGGCCAGACCTCACTCCGGTACCGGAAGGACGCCGTAACGACACGCTCTACCGTTGGGCTTGGGGACGCCTCCACAACCACGAAGACAACGAAACCAACATCCACGACGAACTCATGCTCCGCGGCCATATCAGCGGACTCGGAGACACGGAAATCGAACGCATCTGGCAGAGCGTGAAGGAAACCGCGTGAGCAACCCAATCGGGCGACTCTGCGATACCGGCGCACGGAATGGGGTGGATGTGGCAATCCGCCCCACCGGACGCTGGCCGTCATGCGTCTACGAATGCCCGAAATGCGGGCGCACACTGGCCAAGCTGCATGTGACCGTAAACGGCTGCATCCTGTTCGGCCACCGGACTAGAATAAGAACCACGCGCAGCGCCGCACTGGCCTGCGCCATCATCGGACGAACGCTAGGAAAGGAGCACGAATGCGCGACCTGTACACCACCATCGCCTACGGAATCATCGCCATCACACTGACCGCCATGCTCGTATTCGCATGGTATTCCGACTATGCAAACACGCCAGTGCATTACACGACGATACAGACCGTGGACGAAGGCGGCTACGAGCACGACTGCCTCGTAGCGACCTACAAGAAGGACATGACGATTGACTGCATCCATCCAAACGATTGAAAACCAAGCCCGCGCCATTCAGGAATCGCTCGGACGGCAGCTCACCGCACTGCCCGACGACTATGACAATCCAAAAACGCTGAAGGCGCGAATTGACCTGCGCAGGGCGTATAATGCTGCTACGGACATCGTGGAACTCACGATGCGGTTAAGATTGGAAAGACTGGTATGAACTTCAAACGATACGGCAATCAGCGAATCCGACTAGTGGAAGGAACAGACCCGAATGCGACCGGTACCGGAATGGGAGGCTCTGAAAGCACGACTGGAAGCCCAGCGGCCACGACACAGCAGGAGCCGACAATCACCCAAGCCCAGCTCGACGCCATCATCAGCCGAAAGCTCGCCAAGGAACGCGAAAAGCTCGAAGCAGCCCAGAAAGCAGCCGAAGACGCCCGAAAACTAGCCGAGGAAACCGAAGCACGCGTCAGGGAGGCGAAGGAGAAGGGCATCAGCCTCGGACTGTTGCAGGCGAAACGCAACGCCATCGCCGAACAGTACGGTCTGAGCGCCGAACTCCTTCCGGAAGACGAAACACGACTCGACGAGTTCGAAAAGCAGCTCGCAGCTAGCGTCAACAGCCGCACGCGCGTCACGCCGGTGACTGTCGAACCGACCGCCAAGACGCCGGACTGGATGGGTGCGGCGCATGCGTGACATCCGAATCCTCGGCATGATGATGCGCGACGAAAACGTTCCGGCAACACTCTCAATCATCGACGACGACATGGTGGTGACTTCGCCAATGGAGTTGGACGAAAACGAGAAAGACAAGCTGGTAAAACGTTTCGCCGAACGCATCCTGCAACTGGGACTCTCGATGCACGATTGGAAGGAAAAGAATTGACCGACGAACTGAAGCCGCTCGCCACCGTCGAAGACACCGAAGCGTACCTACGCCACAAAGTGCCCATCGACCTCGTGGACTATGAGGAACGCAAACGCGGAGCCGCATCCAACGTGCTCCGCATGATGTACCGCAACCAAGGCGACGACTTGGACAAGCAAGTCGAAGAAGACCAGCTCACATGCCAAATGGTCGCCGACATCATCGGCGTCAGCGTCGCACAGGACGTGAGCCGCAAGGAATCCATGTCCGACAGCGACACCGACCTGAGCGCGTTCAAAACGTTCACCCAAACGGCGGGCGGCTACAGTTTCACCGGCGAATGGCGAGGCAACACGGACGACGTGTTCTTCACCAGCAACCAACTCAAACAGCTAGGCGTCGGACGAGCCACCATAGCAAGGTTCCAGCTCTAATGCACTACGGACTCAAAACACACGAAATCACCGTCACCACCGGCGAAAACGAATACACACTCAAAGCCCTAGTGACCGCGAACACCACAAGCGAAGACACCGGCACCTACGACAACATGACCGAAGTGGACTCGCTCACCATCCACGTCACCACCCCGGACACGCCACCGGAAATCGTCGGCGGCGAACTCGAATACCAAGGAAACCCCTACCGCGTCACCTCCATCAAACCGCCCATCGACCCAGAAAACAGGGTCATGTTCAACCCGTTCAAATGGAGCTTCAACGCGAAGCAGGTGCAATACTAATGGCAAGACTCAAAGGCGCTAAAATCATGGTCGCCGCACCGAACGCGGCAACCAACCTCGTCATGCAGTCGGCGGGATTCCAACAGGAGTCCCGCCGTGTCGCAGCGCAAATCATGCCGCAATTGCGAACGGACTCATACAGGGGCAAGCCGCCGATCATGACCACATACCGCACGCTCAGCACATTCAACGGAACGCATCGAGCAGGAACGGAAATCAAATACCATGTGACGCCGCACTCCGGCGACACGCTGAAAGGATTCGGACTGTGAGCAAAGACAGCGAAATCGTCGAAGACATCATCAACGGACTGTCCCAACGGCTCAACACGCGCGTATACGACAAGTATCCGACCGTGAAAAACCCCAGCCAGTATCCGCTCATCATCGTCACCCGCCAAAACGCATCCGACATCACCCCATACATCCGACACTTGGATGTGGCAATCACCGTGGTCACACGCGACCTCACAGGCGAAACCGACAACACGCTCAGCGCCGAAATCGGCGACGCACTGACCGACTGGTACAATCAAAGCCTCTGGGACATCATGGGCGCGCCACTGCTCAACACCACCGACGCGCAACCCACCAAAGACGGACGCACATCAACCGTATACAACTACCAGATGGAGTATCTGAGTTGAAAACCACGCAGGAGTCGGTCGAAGACCTCATGGAAATACTTTCACCGACAGCCAAAGACATCATCACCGACGAACAGGTACGCCAAGCACAAGCAGCAGCCAGCAGCGGCGACAAGCACATGGCCGGCAAAGTCTTAGGAGACATCTGGAAGCAGGTCGCCGAAAAATCCGCAGGACTAGGATTGGAGCGACTCGACTCCGACAGTTTCGGCAAGAAAATCGGCTGGCTCCTCAGCCAACAGCGTTCCGAAAAAACCGTCAGGGACTTCCTCGCCAAATATAAGCGCGAACTGGCCGTACAGCCGATGCAGGAGGCGACCGCAAACCTGTTCGCTATCGACTCGACAACGGAAGTCGTACGCGAAGCGGTAGGCGAAACATGCGCATGGTGCCTCGAACGGTGCGGCATCTGGCACCCATACGACGCCAACCATTACGGCGTCTGGGTAAGACACGCCGGATGCGACTGCAAAATCTACGTAAGGAACAGCCTCACATGATGACCCCAACCATCAACAACACAGACCCGCAATACCATGAAAGCCCGACGCGACGCACCATCATGAAAACCGAAATGGTACGATGGTATCGAGAACAACGCCGCCAAATGGCCAAACAGTTAAGGAGGATTTATGGCAGGGAAGACTGAAGAAGCCCTCTCAAGCCGCATGGAACAGGTCAACGGACTCATCGACAAAGCCTACTCCGACATGGAAGAGTACGCGCGAAAAGCCGAAACAGCCGACGATGACCGCGAATACAACATGAGCATGGCCATCAACGCGCAGAAAAACTACGTCAGCTTCATGCAGCTGCTCATGACCATGACCAAAAACTTCGACGAAGCGGTGAAAGTCGATTCGCACAAAAGCAAGACCACCGCCGCCAAAACACCCAAAACCACTTTGCAGAAACTCGTAGCGAAGGAAGCGAAACGCTCATGACACTCACCATCGTGGACGAACAGACCATCTCATTCCCATGGATTGAACTCGTAAAAAACGCATACTCCATGCGCGTGCGAGTCAGCAACTTCAGCGCGGTCGGCAAACGCAGCTTCACCCGCATCCTCTCCAAAGCCATCGGCGGCGTCAACTCCTACTTCCTCATGCAGGACGGCGACCCGCTCAGCGCCGACTACCTACCCACGGCGGCCCTGCCATTGGAAAAGGTCGCGGCAGTAGGCTTGGACGGTCGCTGCTATGACGAGAACGCGGAGGAAATCGACGAAAACCTCCGATGCCTCACCCTCAGCCACGCGCCCGTCACCGACCAAGCAGTACTGTTGGCGCAGCGTGCAATGGTCATCGAAGGCCTCATCTCCCAAAACCTCGAACACCTCATGCTGCCCGAGCCGGTCGTAGTAGGCACCTCCCCCGACGTGGTAATCAAAGCCGACCCGAACAAGAATCCAGCCAACTGGACGAAATTCGACGCCAACGACGACCACGACACCATCGTTCGACCGGAAGTCAAACGACTCAGCCAATGGGACAACGGACAGCTCAAAACCCTCCTGCAAAACACGGTATTGAGCTTCCAAATGGAAACCGGACTCCCCCCACAGGACGCGCAGATTCTCGACACGCTCGGAGCGACAACCCAATCATTGGTGTCCAACCGTGAAAGCTTCGTCAGCCGAATCTACATCATCAAACAGGATTTGAACGCCGTATTCGAACCATTGGGCATCACATTGGACTACGAGCTGACGTTCCCGCAGACCGCGCAGGACATCGCGTCCATCGGCGACGCCTATGGCAAGGGCGCGGACGCCGACATCCTCAAGAAATATCAGGTGGTGTGACATGCTGGTGAAGAATCCAAACTGGAGGGCGAACGTCCGCCCAACATCCGACGTGGCAATCATGGCCGCGGAATACGTGAACTGGGGTCGAGGAAACGCAATCCTCCCGTTCCAAGTCGAATTCCTCAACAACGCCTTCCAACGCAAGAAGGATGGCACATGGAAATACAAGCGCGTCGCATTGAACATGCCGCGACAGAACGGCAAGACCAAAATCCTCACCGCCCCAATCCTCTACTACCTGTTCGTGCTCGGACTGAACGTGCTCGTCACCGCGCACGAGCAGATAGCCGCCAACAAAATCATGGAGGATTTGAAAGACGCCATCGACTCGAATCCCGAACTGAAAGCCGAAGTCACGCACTTCAGCACCACCATGGGCCGCGAGCGCCTACAGTTGAGGAACGGCGCGTTCGTCCGGTTCCGCTCCCGCAAGAGCGCTTCCGCTGGAATGGGTGGAACGTTCGATTTGGTCATCTTCGACGAGGCGCAGGAGCTTCGCTCTGAATACGAGGCGATGATTTCCAAGACGTTGAAGACGCGCCGCATGGCGATGATAATCTACACGGGCACCCCATTCCTTCCCTCGTCCATCGGAGACACGTTCAACGTGTTCCTTGACAATGCGGAGAACGATGACATGTCGTATGCGGTGCGCTACGGCATCGACGATGAGACGGCGGACATCGAAGACGAACAGTTGTGGGCTCTCACCAACCCGCTCTACCCGGACGTGATTCCACGCGAAGCGTTCCTCACCGACGTGGCCATAGCCAAACAGGGTGGCGCTGACGGTCTCATAGACTTCCGCATCCAAGACTTGGGCCTATGGTGGGCTGACAGCATTCCGCCCGCAATCCCGATGGACCTGTGGGACAGCGCATACTCCGACCTCCAGCATGACCGCGATACGCTCGTCTACGCGCTCACCTTCGACCCGGCAACCAGCACGCTCGCCCTCAGCGTCGCCGCCAGTACCGAAGAAGTCACGGTCGGTTCGCAGCATTACGACAAGTGGGCGTACATCATCGGCGAAATCGTGGACGAACGCCCCACCACCGAATCATGGCAGTGGGTCGTGGACGAGTTGAAGACGCGTCCGCGCAAGACCACGCTCATCTTGGATGCTGGCGGATTGAACAATCCGATAAGGGACATGCTTCCACGCGGCCTGAACGTCATCCAATTGACCGGCACCGAATTCCTCGCCTCGCAGCAAGGCTTCCTCGACCTGCTGAACGAGGGACGGTTCAAGCATACGAACAATCCGCAGTTGACCGCTGAAGTGCAGAACGCGCAGAAGCTCAAATCCGGTTCGGAAGACCAGTGGAAGTTTGCGCCGATACGCAAGACCGAAACCACGGCTGGCTTGAAGGGCGTCAGCATCGCCGCATGGTATCGTGGCGTCAACCGTCCGAAGGAACGCAAGGTCAGGGAGGTGATTGCCTGAAATGGGCAAGGATACTGGACTCTACCATCGCAACCGCACCATCCTCCGCGAGCGCACCAAGCGTACGGGAGCGCCCTGCTATTACTGCGGAGAACCGTTCTACTGGGGCCATAATACGGCGCATCCTTTGGCGTTCACCGCAGACCATGTGATACCGCGCGCGGCTGGCGGAAGCGACAGGATGGACAATCTCGTTCCAGCGCACATGCAGTGCAATCGCGCCAAGTCCGACCATATCGCGAGTCCCGCGACACGCCGAACGCGAACTGCGACGAGAAGGTGGTAGAATGATAACTGTTGCGCAGCAATGTGCAGCTCCTCTCTTGTGATTCTGGTTTGCACGGCACCCCGTTTGACAAAAGTCAGACGGGGTGTTATGCTATGTCTTGGAGATGGTCGGCAGACATTCGAAGCTTCGTTATTATGCCAAGCCCGACCGTCTCCCCTAGAATGTACGGACCTGAACCGCCCAGCACGGTCGTTAAACAATGCATGGGCATACCCACCGGGTGACCGTGGGGTTGAGGCGCACACAGCCGGAAACAATCGTGGTAGAGGCCGAGTCGGGGCCGCAATACAAAAGGCCGACGCCATTCCTCTACCATGAAAGGCAGTCATGTCCCTAGCGACAATCGAACTGAAGCCGGGCTTCGTAGACCGCAAGCTGATTTCCAACCAGCCCGCTGCCGGAGCCATCGCCAAGATTTCCAACAGCACTCCAATCGACCTTATCGGCACGCAGATGCAGACCATCGACTTCTCCGGTGAAATGGGCATCTTCGGCGAAGGAGCCACCGGCGAAACCGAAGCCGAAAAGAAGAAGAGTTCCAATGACGCCACCAACGGTGTCGTGACAATCAACCCCATCACCTTCTACATTTCCTACCGTTTCCCGAAGAAGTTCCTCCAGCTGTTCGGCGTTGACGGCGCATACAATCCGACCGACGCCACCTTCCGAGCCGGTTCACCGCAGACCATGCTTCAGAGCATCCTCGCACAGCCGTATCAGGCCGGTATCCTCGACCAGTACCGCACGTACGTGAACCGTGCCATCAGCCGCGCCCTCGACTTCGCCCCCATCTTCGGCGTGAATCCGGCCACCAAGGCCGCATCCACCGTCGCACGCACCAACGGCTACGTGCTCGACAAGGCCGGCGATATCAGCTACACTCCGGGCACCGGAGCGGAAGCGGCCACCGCGTTCAAGCAGGCCGTGCGACAGGTCGCCGCACAGGGCGACGCGTCAGCTCAGGGCGTCACCACCTCCTCCTACTTGGCCGCTATCGGTGACGGCCTCACCACCATCGGCACGCCGACCCAGTATGCTTCCGACGTTCCGCTCATCGGCAACATGGTCAACCTCGGCGGCGTCACCCTCGCAGCCTCCAACACCGTGTCCGACACTGCCGCGGCCACCGGCTCCGGCCAGCTGACCAAGAAGGTGCTCGATGCGGTCATCGGCGACTTCGCCAACCGTTTCGTCTGGGGCGCTATCCCGCTGTCCGGCCTCGAAGTGTTCGACTCCGGCAATCCGGACAATTCCGCCGAAGGCGACTTGGGTGCCGTCAACAAGGTGATGCTCCGCACCGAGGTCGCAATCGGCTGGGGCTTCATCGGTGGTACCAGCAAGTTCTACGCCATCACTCACGCCACCACCGACGACACCGAGTGACACCATTCACACGCATGGGCGGCAATAACGCCGCCCATCCACCGATTAAACTACGAAAGGAATTGAGATGGGCGCAAAGCAGTCTTCCGCAAACGTGACATTCTCGAAGCCGGGCGCGAGTGCCAACAAGTCCGGCTATATTTGGGTCGCCCCACTGGGCACCGCCGTTCCAACCGACGCGACCACCGAACTGGATGCGGCGTTCGTCGGCCTCGGCTACCTGTCCGAAGACGGTCTGACCGAACCGGCATCCCTCACCGCGGGCGATGATATCGTGGCCGCAGGCGGCGATACCGTCGCACAGGCAGACCCGACGTTCTCCAAGACTTGGACGGGCACCTGCATCGAAGCGTTGAACGAGGACCTCCTCAAGGTCGCCTACGGTTCCGCCAACGTGACAGTAGAAGCCGCATCCGAGTCGAAGGATGGCACCATCACCGTCAAGGAGCAGGCCGGCGACCTTGAACATCATGTCATCGTCATCGACGAGATGCTGAAGGGTGGCCGCAAGCGCCGCAACGTGATGTCCGATGCGACGTTCCTCATCACCGGCGATATCAGCCACGTGCATACGGCCCTCGTGAACTTCGAGTTCACCATCAACGCCTATCCGACCGCCAACGCTCCGGCTCAGACCCAGTACATCACCATCCCAAAAGCGTAACCTCTCCAAATCGGAGCCTTACGGTCACCGTCCGCGATGCAACGGTACCGTCAGGCGGAATCATGTGGATTCTCGGTGACTAGGGTCAGGCAGACCCTTGGACCAGAGCTTCGGGCGTGCAGATGACCAAGGGTGAGGATGGCTTGTATACTGGCGTTCTCACCCTGCCGAAGGGTACGAGGTTCGACCTGAAGATTCTGAAGAACCCTACGGCTGGTCAGTTAATCTGGAGTGCGGCGCGGTATGCCAGTGTGTTGAACTCGGATGGTGCCTACGATTTTGGAGAGTTTGTTGACAATCTGGTTCCGAACGGAAACTTCGAAGAGGGTGATGTGAAGTGGACTCCAACAGGTCTTATTCACAAGAACTCTGCTGCGCATGGTGGAGAGAACGTACTGATTTTACATGGTGACAGCGGGTCTTCTGACCAGTTCGTTATTCCACCGAATCAAACTTTCGCATGCTCATTCTACTTCCTCTCTTGGGTTAACCCGATTGGTTCGCGCGTCATAGTGAAGGACGTTGATACGCAGTCCATCCTGTTTGAATATGCAAACATGGCGGGAGTCACTGGACATTGGGCACCGTTTTCCGGAAAGTTCAAGTCAGGAGATTCACCGGTAAAGGCACAGGTTGTTTGCGAAGCGCAAAATGGACAGTTCGATGACCTGTCCATTGTCTCACCGTGACAGCCGCATAGGAACAATACCCCCATGTCATTCAATCTTGACCGGCATGTGGGGTATCCTTGTAAAGGAACACAACGCAATCCGAAAGGAAAAACCAATGGCAAAACGCAAGCCAACCATCACCATCGAAGACTTCAACGACGGATGGGCCGACGCCTACGCGAAACTCCTCCGCAACCGCAAATTCCAGCAGGCAATCCATTCCGAAGGCGTGGAAGACGGCATGGAGACCATGTGGCTCATCGACAAGCTCATGCAAGGCGTCCTGAAGGAAAACAAGTACGAGCAGCTCATGAACGCATTCGACGATGACATTCTCGACGCATGGGAATACTTGTCGGGAAAATTGCCGACAATTACGGAATCACCGTCGAAAGACTGACCTATGCAATAAACCCCGACAAGTGGGACAGCCAAATCTTGGCCGATTTCGCAAGCCAATACGGTAGTCCACGCCAATACACCATATTGGAACGGGCGAAACTCATAGGCACGTTCGGCGCGGTCGCACGACTCTTGGACATCATCCAACAGTCAACGCTCGCCCCCTACTCCGGCAAGGGGCGGAAACCGAAAAGCGTACTGCCGGAAAACCGGAAGAACACCAAAAAGGAGGATTACGAACTCGATTCGATGAACACTGAAGACATCAACAAGGCGTTGGGTCTTCACCGAAAGGAATAGTAGATGGCAAAGGGCAGCATCGCGACCGCATGGATACAGGTACTCCCATCGTTGGAAGGCTTGCAGTCCGCGCTTGTCAAGGCAAGCAAGGGCGCGGTGCTCACCCCTGCCGTCCAGCCCAAACTGGCGTCAGGCACGAGCCGCCTCTTCACATCGAACGGCTTGGGCATGTCCAAACTGTTCTCCGGCTCGTTCAACAAGAATCTTAACCTGCAAGGAGGCGTGAAAGGCGCGCTTGACAGCGTGTTCGCCTCCTTTACCGCTGGCGGACAGCGGTCGGCCAACGCTTTCGGAAACAGTTTCGCAAACCTCGACCTCAACAAGTATCTGAACGCCGCCGCCGCAATCGCCGCGGTCGTGTCGGTCGGCAAGGCCGTCAAAAACGTCACGTCCAACATTGTTGAAATGGGCAACCAGTGGGGTCAGACCACCGCCATGCTGAAAAACGCGGTAGGCACCACCGGAGACTATAAGGACTCTCTTGAAGCGTCGCTGAAATACGCGAACAAGGTCGGCGTCACCACGGACGATTTCATCCAGTCCGCCGCACGCCTGCGCACGCTCGCTCCGGAAGTCGTGACCAACTACGCCGATGCGGCGAAATTCACGAAACTGCTTGACATGAACATGGTCAGCACGGGCGCTTCCACTCAGGAAGCGTCCAGCGCCATGCGCCAGATTACCCAAGCTTTGGGCAAGGGCATCGTCAACGGCGACGAGTTGAACTCCATCATGGAGAACGCGCCGCAAATCGCACGAATGCTCGCCAAGCATCTCAACGTTTCCGTAGGCGAACTGAAACAGTTAGGCAAAGAAGGCAAAATCAGCGGCCAAGACCTGTACGATACTGTACTGGAAAACGCCGCCGCCATCGAAAAGCAGTTCTCCGCCATGCCCGTCACGGCTGACCGCGCGTGGAACAGCATCAAAAACACGATTGGCGTAAGGTCTGCGGAAGCCGCTACCGCATTGTCAGCGAATCTTGGCAAGGTGTTGACCGCCATTTCCAATTCGGGCATGGTGGACACGTTCGGCGAAATGCTCGCAGGATTCGTACCATTGTCGAACGCGGCATCCACATTGGCCGCAACGTTCGTCAACCAGCTTGCCCCGGCAGTCAACAAGGCATTCAACGCGCAGCAGGTCGAACAGTTCCTCGCACCGTTGACGAATCTCATCAGCGCGAACTCGCAGAACATCAACCTCCTCACCTCCTTGGGCGACATTCTGAACACGGTGGGCGTCATCGGCACCACCGTGTTCTCCCTCATGGTCGTTACGAACGACAGGTTCGCCTCACGCATCCCGTTCATCGGCACCGCACTGGTCGGCGTGAAGAACACGCTCATCAAACTCGGTTCCAGCTTCACCAGCGTGTTCGGCGCGGCAGTGTCCGCATCGTCCGCGGCAATCGACAAGCTCGCATCCATGGCCGATGCGATGTCGAAAACATTGTCGGAATCGACGAGGGTGCAGAACGCGCTCGGCAAATTCAATGTCGCGTTCGAAGGCTTGGGTTCATGCGCGTTCAGCTTCGGACAGAAGGGCGCGGAAGGCTTCGGCATCGTCGAACAGGCCGCGGTGAACCTGTGGAACGGCGTCGGACAGGTGTCCGACAATGTGAAGCTGCTCCAAAACGGTCTGAACGCCATGGGTTCCGACGCTGAAGCGCTTCCAGAAGCGTTCCTCAAAGCGTTCGAAACCCTCAGCACCGAAGTGGATACGGCTGCACGGAAGAAGGCTCCAACCCTCATCCAAGCGTTCCGTGACATTCGTGCCGCCGCCGACACCATCGTAGTGGATTCGGATATCTACCATTCGCTGGACACTGCTGGACAAAGCGCCGACATTTACCGTGACAAGCTCGTGCAGGTTGGTCGCGAATTCAAGGAGCTTACCGGCCTCAACATTCCGAACGTGTTCCTTCCCTTGGTCGGCTCGGCGGTGTCCGCGTCCGACAGCATCATGCAGACGTTCGGCAACCTGAAGGCCGGATTGTCCAACTATGCGGCGAACACTGCGCAGCAGTGGGCACCGGTCAAGGAGATTTTCACCGAAATCTTCTCCAGCGCGTCCGCTGTGGCCAAGACGAAGATGGAAGTCCTTCGAGCCGACGTCGAATCCGGCGTGCTCACCATGGTCGAGAACGTGAAGGGCAAGGCGGCTGAATTCAAAACCGCGTTCAGCGAAATGCTGGACACGACCGGCATCGGCAGCACCATGTCCAAACTCGGGTCGGCGGTAAGCAATGGACTCTCCTCCATCAAGGGCGGTCTCAAATCGTTCGGGTCGGAAGCGGCGTCCACGTTGTCGATTCCGTTCCGTGGCATTCCGGAAAAGATTTTCGGCTCGTTCAAGGGGCAGAATCCGTTCACCCCGTTGACGTCGGCGGCGAAGACGGTCGGTGCAGGATTGTCCGCCACGTTGGGTGGAGCCGTAACCCGTCTTATCGGACGGTTCGCCCCGCTGGCGTCCGCAGGAAAGGTCGCATTCTCCGCCATCGGCTCCGCCGCGTTGAAAGTGTCTTCCGGCGCTTTGAAGGGCTTCGGCGCGGCAGTGAGAGGCTGCGGTGCGGCAATCGGCAAGATTGGCAGCATCGCCTCCTCCTTGGGTGTGACAGGCGCTATTTTCACCGGCCTGACCACCGGATTTCAGACATTGTTCAAACTCGACCCGAGCCAGATGGCTGGCAAGTTCGAGGAATGGCAGTCGAGTCTTGACAATGCATTGGAAGGCGTGCAGACGAAACTGCCTGCCATGGCGAACGCGTTCGCCGCAGCGTTGCCGCAGATGGTTTCCAGCGTCACCACGGCGCTTCCCGGCATCGCCAACGCGCTCGTGAGTGTGGGGCAGACGCTCGGACCGGCGTTGACCGCAATCCTGCCGCAAATCACGCAGGCGTTCTCTAGCATGTTCGCCCAACTGCCCGCCCTCATTAGCACGTACGGCCAGCCTATGCTGGAAACGTTCGGCACGCTGTTCGCTACGATGGCAGGGCAGATTCCGTCGCTCATGACTTCGCTCGGTCAGGCGTTGATAACCGGCATTCAGGTTGCGTTCTCCGCAATCGGAGACAATAGCGGGGCAATCGCCGGTTTTATCAGCGGCTTCGGCGCATCCTTGGCTTCCGGCATCCAAACGTTGGGTGCCACCGTAGTGGCCGCGCTCCCATCCATCGGACAGAGCATCGCCACTGCATTGCCTACGCTGATTCCCGCGTTGATGTCCGCCATCACCAGTGTGGTCACCTCATTGGCCGCCGCGCTGCCGGGCATCGCCGTCGCCATCATCAACCAGCTGCCCGCCATCATCGGCGGCTTGGTGACCGGCATCATCAACGGACTACCCATGCTGTTGAACGCTTTCATCAGCGTGGTGACCAGCATTGCGGCGAACTTCCCAAGCATTTTCATGGCCGTCGTAAACGCGATTCCTGCGATTATCGGAAACATCGCGCGCGCGTTCGCCGGATTGGGCGGTAGGATTCTCAGTCAAATCAGCGACATTCCAAGCCGCATCATGGGATTGTTCTCCGGAGCTGGCTCATGGCTGCTGGACTCCGGCGCGGCGTTGATGAACGGTCTCAAGGATGGCATTCTCGGCGCGGTCGAAAACGTGAAAAGCGCGGTGAAGGGCGCGTTGCAGAAGATTCGAGACTTCTTCCCGTTCTCTCCTGCTAAGGTCGGTCCGTTCTCGGGCTCCGGCTACACGTCTGTGTCGGGCGAGCATCTTATGCGAGACTTCGGCAAGGCCATCGGCGCTCAAGGCGCGTTCGTTCGCGGTCAGGTTGACGGCGTGCTCAGCTCCTTGGATTTCGACCAGATTGACGCCGCCAATCTTGGCATGGTGTCGGCTCCGCAGCTGAAAGACTATACTGGAATGGTGTCGGCAGGCGACCAGCGGTATGCTGGCGGCGTCCACATCGACAATGTGGTGGCAAGCCCGTTGAGCGACGTGGAGCTGGTGGCCCGCCGATTCGGATACGCTTTGAACAATGAGATGATTGGAAGTGTCAGACCTTGAGCACGATAACCGTCACCGTTGGTGACATCACGCTTTACGGCGATGCCGGACACGAGTTCACATTGGTGTCCATGAGCGGTTTCGACGATTTGCCGTCAGCCAAGACCGAACAGGATTCTTGGGCTAGGGCTGACGGCAACGCCATTCCCGGCACCACATACTATGATGGGCGCACCATCACCATCAACGGCTACTATGCGACGAGCACGGTCGAGGATACGGACGAGATGATGCGCCGTCTGCGCGGCATGGCCGGACGCTTGGTCACCGTAATCGTACAAAAGGGTGCTGGCGTCGCATTGTCCTGCGATGCGGAACTCCGCTCGATGACCGTGGACGAATACCGGTATCGTGGCAAGGCCGCATTCCAGATTGGCCTGCTCGCCCCATCACCCTACCTGTATGGGCCGTTGCGCTCGCAGACCGTCGGCGTGCCTACAGACGGAGAAGGCATTACCGACCCGCTGCTCGACCCGTTGTCCGAAGGCGAGGTCGGCAATCCGGGACGCGTCATCATCACCGGCAGCGGTTTCGCACCAACGCATCTTGTCGTGAAAATACGTGGCGGATTGTCGGAAGGCGTGCGCATCCACTGCATCGAAACCGGTGAAGCCATCGAATTCCACCGTCAAATCAATCCCGACGAGACGATGGTGTTCGACTTCGACGATGAGCGCGTCCTGTTCCAAAACCAGTCGGATTTGAGCATGTTCCTCACCGAAGAGAACTGGTTCCGCCCTTCCGGCGATGCGACGATACAGTTCACCCCGTTGGGCGTGCAGTCAGGCACACCATCCATGACCGTCGAATGGAAGGAGGCTTGGCGGTGAAAATCTATCTCGCAGACCTGTTGACCGGACGTCGCATCATCCCATTGCCGCACACGTCGGCGGAATGGGAGATGAAACTGAACGATACGGATTCGCTGACCGTCAAAGTGCCCATCTATGCTTCGTCCGACGATACGCGCGTCCAATATATTGCGAACGATGCGCGGCTGTTGGATTTGAGGAACACTGCGGCCATCGGCAAAACCGTCATGGTCGCCGAGGATGATGGGCTTATGGTCGGCGGCGTGCTCATGCGCCGCGAATATGACGCCGACTCGGGCATCCTTACCTTGGTTGCCTCGGGCATGTGGACGTATTTTGACCATAGGACGATTCTTCCAGCGAAGGCGAAAGGGAAAAGCCTCATCAAGTCGGATGGTTCGCCTGACACGCAATACGACACGTCGTACAAGAATGTCACATGGAATACGGTCGCGCGCAATCTCGTCGAACAGGCGATGAGCTGGCCGAACAGCAATGTGCCCGTCGTGTTGGAGGCTGCGGAGGTTGGCAAGTCGGAAGCGAACTATCAGGCCGTAGACCTCAACTATGTGGGCGAAGTATTGACGAACATCACGAACTATCAGAACGGCTGCGATATTGGATTCTTCCCCACGCGCACGGCTGACGGATTAGGTTACGAGTGGCATATGAAGACCGGTCACCCACTATTGGGTGGCGAGACCCATTATTTCAGCGCGTCAGCCATGCAGCCGGGCATCGCATCACTGTCAGCCACGGACGATGGCGACAAGCTCGCCTCACTGCAATGGTTCACGTCCGGCAAGTCGGATGATAAGACGCTCGTCGTATCCGCCTATACGGACATTCTGGAGAAGGCCGGAGCGCCAATCTGGGAGAGCGTGGATTCCAGCCATTCGACTGTGAAACTGCAAAACACCTTGCAGGCGTATGCGAACGAGGCGGCGGCAGTCTACTGGCAACCCGTATCGTCCACCGAGGCGAAAGTGCATCGCGGATATTTGCATTCCGTGAATCAGACGCTCGCCAACTATACGGTCGGCGATTATATCAGGTTCACGACGAAGGGCGACTGGTATTATACGGATGGCGCACATACGCGGCGCATCACCGGCATCAAGGCCGATGAAAGCTCGAATTGGATTACGTTCACGTTGGGAGACGTGTTCGACGGTGTGAAAGTGACGGTGGAGTAATGGAAATCGTAGTGCATCAAGGCGAGCAGGCGGATGGCGCGCCATTGGTCGATGATGATGCGGAGGAAAACGTTATTGACGTGAAGAATCCTGCTCAGGCGACCAACAAGCTCGTGTCCACGCTGAACGAGTATGGTCGGCGACTGCGCGAATTGGAAAAGCCGTCAGGCTCGCAGTTGACTCAGGCGATTCAGCGCGTGTTGGATATCAGCGAAAACATCGACCAGACCGTGGCCGCATCCATCAACCGCAACTCGTATGACCGTACGACCATCGACCAGAAGTGCAATGCTTGGAATTGGGGCGTATTGCCTCCGGGACGTGGCGGCACGAATACGACGAACGCCTTCAATAACCTGTTTTCGACCGGCTCATGGCGTGCCGTGTGGGCGTTGTCCGATGGCACGATGGGCACCGCCCAGTCCAGCCGCAGGGTGAAGCAGGATTTCATTATGCCGGAAATCACGTTGGAGCAGATGCGTGCCGTGGATTGGACGCTCTACCGTTACATTGATGACGTGAATCTGAACGGTGACAGTGCGACGGTCCATTTGGGTATGATTGCCGAAGATTTGGACGATAACGGTTTGGGGCAGTTCGTCGAGTATAATGACGATTATGAGCCGTGCGGCATCAACTATCCGATGCTGGGCGTGTGGGCCATCCATGAGGCACATCTCGCCCATGACCGTATCGACCGGCTTGAGGAACGTTTGAAAGCGTTGGAAGGAAAGATTGACAATGGCATTGAGGAATAGTCTGTTCGCCGTGTCTGGCAAGGCGTCGTTTTTGGATGCGCGCCGCGACATGAGCGGGCTTTTCGTCTGCGACAATACGACAATGATGCCCATCGCGGGCATTCTCGACCGTTCGCAGGACAATCTTGTAACGGGCAACAGTAATTCCATGAGCGTGACGGTGCACCCGTTCAACGCGGTATTGAACCGTTACGGCGCGTTACTGGTGCAGAATGACGGCAATGCGAATGTGCCATTGTCCGCGGCACCGTCCGCCAATTCGCGTATCGACGTGGTGTATGTGAAGCAGAACGAGACGCGCTCCCCAATGTCGGACAGTTCGGACAATCCGATTTTCGGCGTCGTGAAAGGCGTGGCCGCTGCAACACCTGTGGCTCCCGACGTTCCGGATGGCGCTTTGGCTTTGGCTCAAGTGCTGCTTCCGGCTGGCGTGTCGAATACTGCCGCCGGCGGCGTGGTCATCACGCAGACGTATATTGGCGCAGCTTTGAAGGGTGACATGCTGCTGGTGCAGACTTCAGCGCAGCGCGACGCCCTAACCACGGTGCCCGAAGGGACACTGTTGCATAATGTGGCCGATAATTGCGATTATGTCAGAAAAGGCGATAAGTGGCGTGGATGGAACATGCCGCAGCGCGACATTCATCTCGGCAAGAACAAAGTGCACATGTGGGCTTCCGGTGGCGTGGCGCATATCAGCCTGACCACTGATAGCATCAATCTGACCGGCTGGGGGTCGAAAATCGCCATCGCACAGGTGAACAACAGCGGGTTCTATCCGACTGCCACAGAATCATGCTACGCGCCTTCGAGAGACGTTTACCTTCCGACGGTGGCGTCCGTTTCGACTGACGGAACCGTGAGGGCCGAATATTCTGGCGGCAATACTGGAAACCGTATCGTTTCCACCATTCTCTCCTACTATATCGGGTAGAATAGTGCCATATGAGCACTGAAGTCACCGTAGCGTTCATCACCGGCGTCTGCGCCATCATCGTCGCACTCGTCACATGGATGCAAAACAACAAGACCAACCTGTCCGAAGCCTATCGAAGACTTTCCGAAGCACAGTTGAACATGCAGCGTGAAATCGACCGTCAGGATGAGAAGCTGGCCGAATTCGTCAGCGAGCGCGATAGGCTCCGCTATCAGGATGATTTGAAAACCTCGTACATTCGGGCTATCGGGCATTGGCTGGGCGAACTCTGCCATGTTCTCGACCCGGAGTTTTTGGAACGGCATCCGAAACCACGGCTCCCGGACGAGCTTCGAGGTACAATAGAACCGTTGGAAAACGACAATAGTAAGGAGCAGAATATTGTTCACTAAGGATTTTTGGGTTGACACGTTTGAGCGTGCAATCCGCACCGCATGTCAGGCCGCATTGTCCGCCGGAGTGGTCGGTGGCGTCGGCCTGTTCGACGTGGATTGGCTGAACGTCGGCGGCATCGCCTTGGTCGCGGCCATTGCCAGCGTGCTGACGTGCGTCGCGTCGAGCGGCAAGACGGATTCAATCAGTCCGGCGTCTCTCGCCACTTCAGAAAAGGCGAAGATTAATGGCAAGCATATTAAGGAGGTTTCCGAATAATGAGGTTTGTGGATATCAGCAATTGGAAGGCCGATTGCGACGTTTCCAAGATTGACGCGGATGGTGTCGTGGTCCAGTGCACTTGGGGTGCCGGCGAATGTTCGAACGACCATGGTCTGGTTGACTCCGTGTGGGTCGACGCGGATGCGAAGATTCAGGCTGCTGCGGCCCGTGGTCTTGCGGTCGGCTACATGCATTACATCCGTGGCGTGAACGCTTCGGAAGAGGCGTATTTCTTCGCAGAACACACCAAGGGCTATCTGGGCAAGTTCGTGCCGTGCGTTGACTGGGAGAGCGACGATAACGCCGCATGGGGCAATCGCGCCTACTTGGACGAGTTTCTTTACCAGTATATTCGTCTGACTGGTGTGAAGCCGTTAGTGTATGCGCAGCGTTCGGAAATCCCGTTCATCAAGGACATCTGCGGCAAGCATGATTGCGGCATTTGGGAGGCGTGCTACGCGTCCATGGATGCGGTCGGCTGGCAGGATGCCGATTCGATTTGGTCTTACGTGGCGTATCCGATGCGTCAGTACACTTCGAACGGTCATATTGGTGGTTATGCTGGTTCGCTTGATTTGAACTATTTCGCTGGCGACAGGGCCGCTTGGGATAAGTATGCTGGCGTGGGTGCGAACACTCCGGCGAATCCGGCTCCGGTGCCGGTGGTTTCCCCGTCTCCGACTGTGATTGCCACCTCGTATGAGGTTTCGGTCGATTCGCTGAACGTTCGTACCGAACCATCCGTGAAGGGCGAGGTTGTTGCAGAGTATGTGTACGGCCAGAAGGTCGTGTTGGATGGTTGGGGTGCTTATGCTGACGGCTTCCTGTGGGGCCGTTATATGGGCGCTTCTTCGGGCGAGCCGAGGTATATTGCCATCGGCACCGAGTCCGGCAGTGAATGGTATTTGACAATGTGCCGCTGACCGGCTATGATTAGGGCTGTTGGAAGTTTTTACCAACAGCCCTCCTTTGGTTTCTCCCTGACCCCCAGCAAGGTTCATGCTGGGGGTCTCTCTTTTTCAATCACCCAATAGTGTGCATCCAGTGATCGCTATGATTGCCGTCGCCACATATAGGATGAAGATGCGCGTGTCCCATGCGTCGAATACGAGCATGATGGTTGCGACGAATCCTAGCAGGATGATGGTGCAGATGATGAGTTTCAGGGTTTCCATTAGAACTTCTCGCCTTGCGCTTCCAGCTTCCGCTTCATGCGCCACATCTTATGGTCCATCATGCGGCGTAGGTCGCTCGGCTTCAATCCGTAGACTTCGACCAGCAGGTCGAAGCATATCTGCACGTCGGCCATTTCCTCGTACAGGTTTTCGATAAGCTCGCTGCGACCCACCTTGTTGGTGGGGTCTTCGGGATTGTAGCGTTTGAGCTTGCTGATTGCCTGTATGAGTTCGGCGCACTCCTCCATGCAGACGGTGGTCTGCGTGTCCTTGCCGTATCGTGCGATGCTTCGCATTTTCACGGCGTCCGCCTGTTCGGGGCTGAGATAGTATTTCATGCTGTCATGCCAGTCTTGTTCAACGGCCACCGCGCAGCCTCCAGCATTCGGTGCAGAGTCCTTGATATAGGATGCTTTCTTTCGTGGTGAGTTTCTTCATGCAGTGGTAGCAGCGGCCTGTGAGTCCTGCGGCCATTTCCCTAATAACACTCATCTGGATACTTCAATCCTTCCTGCCTAGTCTCGTCCGTCAACGCCGAATCGATGTCCTGCTTGCAGTCGGCGCACAGCATTTCCGGATACCATTCCTCCAACGTCATATCATGCCCGCAGCAGAGGCATTGGCGAGGTGCCGCTTTCATATCAAACCTCCACCGCTGGCTGCGGAGCATGCTGGTTCTGATAATGGCCGACCACGCCGTACGGTTTCGCCGCAGCAGCGTTCAGGTATTCGAATGATACTTGGCCGATTCGCATGCCGGGTTTCAGCATGATGGGGAAACTGTTTTCGTTCTTCAATTCGACGGTGATGGTGCCGATGAATCCGGCGTCGATGAATCCTGCGGTCACGTGTGTGCAGAGTCCGAGTCGTCCGAGACTGCTTTTCCCGTCGAATCTGGCCATCATATTGTCTGGGAGGCTGATTTTCTCCACGGTCGCGCCTAGGACGAACCGTCCGGGTTGGAGCATGTAGTGTCCGTCGATTTTGACTGACTCTGTGCGGACGCCATGCAGCGTGTGGTCGCCGCCGTCCGCATAACCGTCTTCCACGTCCGATGTGAAGATGATGATAGTGTCCTGCAATGTCACGTCATACGAGTTGGGATTCAACTGTTTTTCCGTGTATGGCAGAATCAGGTCTTGATGTTCCTCGCACTGTTCGATGGTGATGTCGTTCAGCATTTCTTCTCCTTACTCGTTCGGATTGCCAAGGTGCTGCAACAGTTCCGTGTCGCTCACCGGTTTGATTTCATACAGGTACATTTCGCATGCGGACGGGTTTTTCATCTTCGCTTCGTCCGGGAACCGTTCTTTGAGTTCCCGCACGGTCATGCGTGTGAGCGTGGCGAACATGAGCCACGTCCAAGGGCTGCACTCCCAGCCTCCGAACGTGGTTCCCGAGAGGATGAAGGCGTTGCCCAGATGCTCTCCGGTGTCGGCGTCCAAGACCATGAAGGCGGTCGTATCGTATGGCGACCGGGTGTTGCGTAGGATGAAGCGCGCCTCCCCGGACTCTATCTTCCGCCATTCCTCACGGCTCGCCTCGATAAGCGTCACGTTATGGTTGACGTTAATCATTGTTCTTCCTTTCCTGCATGAATGCGAGCGCCATTGCGAGATAGGCGATGGCGTCCATGTACGAGTCTTCCTTGGTCGGGTCGAACTTGATGCGTTCGATTTTCAGTTCGGCCATCATGAGGGCCACGTCCGCTTCTGCTGCTTCCGCTCCGAACCATCGTTGTCCGATGCGGCGGCACATGGATTGCGGGTCACCATACTCTTCAGCCTTGTCGCCGGTCAGCATGTCTTCGATGCGTTCGAAATTGTGGATGATGCGCTGGTAGATTCGCGGTCGCTCGTCTTCAGACGGCGGGAGTGGCGGGTTCATGGAGTCCGCGAGCGTGTCGGTGTCATTCCGCGGCGCATTATTAACGTTTTCCATCGTCTCATCCCAATTGTTTTTCGTTTTTAACGATGTCATCTAGGGTTTTCCTTCCTTCTATCACGTCCATGACCTTGCGGTTCCATGGCGTGTCCGGTACGATGATGCGCTGTTGTCCCTGATAGGGGCTTCCGCGTCGCACCAGTCTTCGGTTGGCCTGCTCCCAGTCGGCGTATGTCCATGGGAGGTCGAGCCATATCTGGTCTTTGATGAGATGCTGCAATCCGTCAACGCCGGTGCCCATGGACTGCGGGTTGGCGACTATGAGCCGGTATCCTGCGCGTTCTTGGGTGGTCATGGCGAGGAATGTTTTCGCATCCGTGCATGGCGTCCAAGTGCGGTAGATTTCGTCTCTCACCGCTTTGAACCGTGTCCATGCGAGCAGTGGCGTATGGTCTTCGCGTCTCTTGGCTTCACTGTAGACGGTTTTGAGTTTGGACACGCCGAACCAGTAGGCTTCGCTGCGGTCTTCGGTCTTGTAGGCGAATCCGTCATCGAGTTGTGCGAGTTTGACGGCTGCGGCGCTCGCACTGGTGGCGTACACGTCTTCGGCCAATTGGTGAGTGTTCGTCCACTGTTCGAGAGCCATATCCTCCTGTTCTGTTTTCGGGCTGGGCAACCATTCCACCGATGGTAGCGGGTTGCCGCCGCGTCGAATGTCCAATACGAGCTTTTGGAGTTGTCGGCACGCTTCTTCGACCATGGGCTTGGAATACGTGTATTTGACCACGAGACGCCCTTGTATGTTCATCGTGTGTGGTTTACCGTACCGTACTCTGAAAGCCCCTAGAGTGCGCCATGAATCGCCTAATAGGGCTATCCTGTCCTTGGCGTGCGGATACATGACCACGCTCTGCCCATACAGGTCTTCCAAATCCTTCGGAGCGGGCGTGCCAGTCAGCATCAACACATTCTCGGCAAGGTCGCTGATACCTTTCACGACCTTGGAACGCCCGCTCCTAGGATTCTTCACCATGTGGCTTTCATCCACGATGAGGCTGAAACCGTCCGGCACATCATCCAGCTTCCCGGCCATGTTGTAGGAGACCACGAGGAAACGGTAGTCTTCCGGCCAACCATGCTTGCGGTAGTCGTCGATGGTCATGGCCTTGCCGTGCGACCATTGGCTGATTTGCGGCAGCCATGCGGTTTTCACGACGCTTGCCGGACAGATGACGAGGATGTGTTCCGCGTCATCCAGCAGGTCCATGCTGCGCTTCGTTTTGCCTGTTCCTGCCTCGTCGAAGATGAAAGCCCTCACTGCTGCTCCTTCCCATGCTCGGCTTCCCATGCGGCTATGCGCTCGCGTCCTTCCGGCGTTTTACGCCAGTTGCGCCAAGTCTGATAGCTGACGCCATGCTCCTCGCGGAATTTCTTCTGCCATTTGCGGCATGCGGCTTGGGTTTCCTCGCGATGCTGTTTCCGGTATCGCACCCAATAGTCGAGCATTTTCTCGTGGTTTTCGTTCACCCACTTTTTCTTCAGCTTCCGCTTGTGCTCCGCTTTCTCTGGCGTCATGTCGGCGTAGTGGGTGACTGTCTTCTTCTTTCTGGCTGGGGGCATTGGCTTGGGCTGGCGCATTTTCTCGACGTCAGCCCAAGCGTCGCTGTCAAGCCATTCGGATACGTCACTCTTCATCGTTCTTGTGGTTGATGAGGTCGATGACGCCTTTGACCGCGCCGGTGAGAATGAGGATGACTCCCGTGATTCCAAGTATGGACAGGGCGATGACGAGGATGTATAGGCAGTTCACCATGAACTCATGCATTTTTCTTCTCCTTTACTACGCTGAGTCGGGTGGTTGTCGAAGTTTTCTGGAATGGTGTCAGGTCTGCCGGATGCTGGCTGAAGTACGCCTTGTAGTCGGTGATGGTGCGCGTGGCCTCCACCAGTCTTGCGACGTGTCCAGAGCGTGACACTCGTTCGCCGGGGTGTTCTTCCAGCCATGCGGCCAGCTGTTCCTTCAACGTCTCGTACTGGTCTTTCGCGTCCAACAGTTCGGAAAGCAGCCGTTGTCCGTAATCATCCGTGTCCATTGGTTGTGTCGCAC
>ENA-UEOR01000245-UEOR01000245.1-human-gut-metagenome-genome-assembly--contig:-NODE-245-length-31575-cov-13.790590_pt1 | contig 31575 bp, 26 predicted proteins | sample MGYA00242887_ERZ507890 | MGnify/ENA primary metagenome ERZ507890 (study PRJEB26167, sample SAMN06115431) | human gut metagenome | host: Homo sapiens | place: China:Guizhou | collected 2014-10-21...
ATTTTTAGTAGTATGATTCGTTGTAGTTGTAGAACTAAATGAAGTGATATAGCCAAAGGGTATGCTGCGTATGCATGGTCAATCGGATAAAAATAAAACAAAAAATGCCAGCGGCATTGCCGCTGGCATTTTTTTGTTTGTTGACAAAAGAAACCATTCGTATATAATATAAATAACTTATATAAATTAAATAAAAGGAGATGCTGCAATGAAAGTAATCGCAATAGCAAATCAAAAGGGCGGTGTGGCGAAGACAACCACGACGCACAATTTGGGCGCTGCGCTGGCTGCTGCAGGCAAGAACGTGCTGCTGATCGATCTGGACAGTCAGGCCAGCTTGACGATCAGCGTCGGCATGGAGCCGCTGGAGGTTCCGAAGACGATTGTAGACGTTCTGAAGAAAGACGGCACGCCGATCCGCGAGTGCGTACAGAAAATCAATGACCGGCTGCACATAGTGACGTCGATTATTGACCTGGCTCCGATGGAGATGGAGATGCTTTCGCGGGCGAGCCGGGAGAAGATCCTCGACCGGGCGCTGAAGCCGATCAAGGACAGCTATGATTACATTCTGATCGATTGCCCGCCGCAGCTCTCGATTCTCACAATCAATGCGCTTTCCTGCGCGGACGGCGTTCTGATCCCTGTCAAGACGGACTACCTGGCATACCGTGGACTGACGCAGCTGCAGGACAGCATCCGGGAGATCCAGGAGCTGATTAACCCGGATCTGAAGGTGCTGGGCGTGATTGCGACGCTCTACGATGCGCGGGTATCGGACGATAAAGATATTCTTGCGCTGCTGAAGGAAGAGTATAACCTTGTTGGCGTTGTGAAGCGGCTGGCAGTGGCGAAGAAAGGAATTTATGACGGCCTGGCGGTCGTGGAGCAGGCACCGAGCAGCGAAATTGCGAAAGAATACACGGCAATTGCGAAGATGATTATAAACGGAAATTTCGACCGGGAGGATATTGAAAATGGGTAATTTGAAAGAGCGTGAGAGCCGGCGCAAAGCGTCTGTTGTTGGCAGCATCATTGAGCAGCAGCCGGCAGAAGAAACGAAGCAGCGTAGTGTCGGCCGCGGTCGGCCGAAGGAGGATCGGGAGCTGCGGAAACGGGTGAGCTTGTCTGTGCTGCCGAGCCTGTATGAAGATATTCAGAAAATTGCCTATGTCGAAAGGCGCAGCGTCAGTGAGCTGCTTAGTGATCTGATGGTGCAGTATCGAGATCAGCAGAAATCGGTGCTTTCGGAGTATGAAAAGGTCAGAAAATGAAAGAGGCAACTCAGAGTTGCCTAGATGTAAACCACTTGTGGTTTACATCTGATGGGGTTTGAATATAGAATCAGGAGTGTAAAGCACATGACCCTTAGAGAAAAACTGATCGTATTAAGAGATAAAGCTGGAATCTCACAAATGACGCTGGCTCATCAGCTCGGTGTGTCCAGGCAGGCGGTTTCTCGCTGGGAAAGCGGGGATGCAACGCCATCAATGGACAAGCTGAAGGCGCTGGCGAAGATCTACGGCGTATCGTTGGATTGGCTGTGCAGTGATGCTTCCGATGCTGGCGCGTTGGTACAGGAAAAGAACCTAGACGAGCGCGATCCAGTATGCAACAGCGAGTTACCTACAGAAGATAAGCCTAAAAAACGCAAAAAATGGGCGATTATCATCGGGGTAATTATAGTGGGTGTGCTTCTTTCTGCTTATGTTGTATTGAGTAAAAAAGCAGGATCGTTTTTGAGTACGGCAAAACAAATAGATGATTTAGAAGAAGAGAATGTAGAGAACGCACCAGAAAGTGGTTTTGAATTTGACTGGCAGGGGGAATGAATGATGAAATTAAGAAGAACGTTGTGTTTTGTAGTGGCGATTTCCATTGTTTTTGGCTGTGTTGGAATGGTGGCGGCGGAAGATGTGCCGAAGGTTGCTGCTGTGGAACGAGCAACCGGGAGCTTTAAGACTACGGTAAAGCCAGGGGTGATTGCGAAGCGGACGACGAAGCTTCCTTTGGAGGCGGGCGAAGAAGTAACAATTAAGGCAACGTATTCACCGTATTCGGTGAGCGTAGATGTTGGCTTAATTGATTCGGATGGAATTTTTCATTTTATAACTGTCAGTGACGGGGTTATTGACGAAAAAATTGCTGTTACAGAGAGAGGTAACTATACTTTTGCCATTAGGAATAATGGTAGCGTAGATATTGAAGTTTCTGGGTATGTGAACTACTAAACTATTATAACGATATCTTAAAAGCGGCCGCTTTTTTAGATATAGGAACCTGTTGAACAGACCGTTTATTTTGCCAAATAATACAAAAGAGAAAGGATGTAACCGATGAAAATTAAGAAAAGATCGATTGTAACGTTTCTCCTACTGGTTGCAATGGTAGCGACCATGTGCGTTGGCTATGTAAGTGCGCATGGTATGGAAGAAGTTGCCGCAACATCCGATGACTTGTACCACAAATTTTGGCTTATGTGTCCTGCTGGGGGAACCACTGATCTTGCTACAGAGCGTAAAAAAGAGATTGACACAAGCTATGCGTATTATGATCTGAAACCGGTGACAAACACCACTGGCTTGTCCTTCTATGTTAATGTAAGATCTCAAAACGGAGCGACAATTGTTGGGTATGCAGAAGAACGGACTGGGGAAGGTGCGTTCTTTGTGAATTACCGACCTGGATACGGCATTTTAAATGAATACTATCGTCCATCTGCACAGACGGACAACGATGCTACAAAACCTGTTTACATTGAGGGTGAGTGGCGCCCGTAAAAAGTGAGATATCAGGGAGGAGATTACTCTCCTCCCTGATATGCTAGTGTAACAATGGACGGACATATAAGTCGAGGTGTTTACATGAAACAAAAGGCCATTTTTACGTGTGCACTGTGCATTCTTCTGTGCGTGTGTGGCTGTACGGCAAGAACCGCAGGCGAGATACAGCGCACAGACAAAGAAAGTCAGGCGGAAACCAATGCAGCAGGTGTTGCGCAGGAGGATTCTACCAAAACACCTGTAGAGAAGGAAGCGGCAGAGTGGCCAACAGCGGAGGAAATCAGAACGACCATTGCAGCAGAACAGGCGGAGGTCTATTGGCTTGCGGATGCGATTCAGGTTCCGGAGCAGATGAACTGTTATACCGTCGATGCGCTGGATATGGAACTGTTTTGGGACACTCTGAAAGAAAAACTGCAAAATGAAGAAGGCACGATAGAGAGCGGCACATTGGAGATTTTTAATGGGGCGGAACAGATACAAACCATTTTGGAAGAACTGAGCAATGCCACCGGTGCGGCATTTGTTGAGACAAGCGTAACGGAAGAAAATACAACGATTCAGTGCCGCTATGCGCAGGCTGTAGATGGCGTTGTTCTGGATACAGAGGGATATATGCCGGGCGGCGCAGAGGTGATTCCCGGTACACGGGTTGACGTGTACGAGAATGGACGTGTTTCCATCCAGAATCCCCTGTGTGTGGGGCAGAAGACCCGGACATTGCGCAAAGCTGATTTAATGGATACAGAAGAGATTCAAGCTCTTTGCAGAATTTATTATGAAAGCTATGGACTGCCTTGTGTTACGGTCGTGACGGGGCTTGGGCTGGTCTATTATAGCGCTGATGGGGAGCTGCGTCCAGCATGGAGCTTGGAAGAGACCTGGTATCCATCGGAGAACGGGCATATTACAAGTCAGATGCTGGATGGACAAACAGGAGAATATCTGCGTCAGTAGGAGGCCATATGCTTCGCTATCAATTAAAAAACACGATCTATACGCCTGCTATGGCTGCTGCTATACTTGTTCAGTGCTTCTTTATGATGGTAGGACTATATCCAAAGGCGAACGCTGATATGGTATATAATTTGCAGCAATCAATGACACTGGGCTATGGATGGCTGTTTATCTCAGTCACATCAGTTGTGCCGCTTTGCTTTTTCCTTCACTTCGGTGGCAGACGGCAGGAGATTTATATGGCTGTTTCCCGCAGCACTTACCGTACCTATGTAAGATCATCTGCACTGAACGCGGTTCTTTCTGGTATGGCGGTAGCCGTTGGCGCTTGCCTGCTTTTTACAATCATCTGCGGTATATGGAGTAGTGATATGACACCTTTCTTTGGAGTGGGGATGGGCGCACAGGAGGACGGTGTATGGGGATGGCTGACAAAACATCCAGAGCTGCGCTACGCTGCAATGTGCGGTATCTATATGATCCAAGGCGGACTGTGGCCGATGGTGTCGCTGAGCTGCTTTGGATTTACAGAAAATACATATATGTCTGTGGCTATTCCATTTACACTGCGAACAATTCTAAACTATTTAGCACAAATGCTGGAATTGACAATGCTTTCCCCTGTCATGACGCGGCTGATTTCTACATCTGCCGCGCAGCTGCCATGGGGCGGATTTATATATTTGCTTGGGTATGTGGTTCTGGTGTGGTGTGTGTGTATTGGAAGCTGGGTACTCCGACTTCGTAGGGAGGTGCGCGGTGGGTAGAGCTGTATTCAATGGATTCAGGAAACTGCTGTGTTCTTCAAAATTGTATATTACAGCGGTGATCCTGTTTTCGTGCATTTACACGGGCTTTGGCGGAATCAATGGATATCTGATGCGACAGGGACAAACAGTTCAGGCGGGAGAATTGTTTGTTTTTGGAATGGATAGCTGGATTCCTCAACTGATTATAACAGTGGCGTTCCTGATTTTGGTTAACGATATCCCATTTGGGAAGAGCGGCGCACAACTGCAACTTATCCGCAGCAGCCGAAGTCGCTGGCTATTGGGACAAACCCTGTCTGGCTTTTCTACAGCAGCCGTGTATCTGATATTGGTGGAACTGTTGTTTGTAGTAACCACTGTTCGAAATCTATCTTTTTCCGACGAGTGGAGCCAGCCGGTGATTCTGGCTGCTCGTCTTGGGAAATGTACAGCTATTGGGATTGAGACAGCTGTTCGATTTCCTATGAGTGTATTAATGAATAAATCGGCGTGGGCAGTTTTTGGTGTAGCATGGCTGTATGCGTGGCTCTTATATGGATTTTTCTGCTTGATTTTGATTGTAAGCAACTTGAAATTTCATACAAATGTCCGTTATATGGCAGGAGCGAGGGCGTATGCCACGACTGCTGGGTTCGAGTCTGTTTGTGAAGCGATGTATTTGGGTAAGCCTGTTCTGATGGTTCCGACACATATTGAACAAGCTTGTAATGCTTTTGATGCCGTTCATGCCGGGGCCGGCGTTATTGCGGATCGGTTCGATCTGGATGCTTTGTTGCAACTGTCGCAAACGCATCAGCCGGATCTTGCTTTTTCTCATTGGGTGAAGCAGGCGGATTGGTTAATCCTGCGTGAGTTCCGCCCGGACTTATTGATGGAGGAAACACCTGCTTCCCTATGGCATCGCTTGTCTACTCGTTGGATATACCGGTTTGGAAAATTGTTATCGATTTGATGGCGGTTTATTGATTCATGATTTGACAGATTTGAAACATGAAAAAAGATCTATCGGTGAATTAACAGACAATGCGCAGCCTTGTCTGTTAATTCACCGATAGATCATCATTTTAAGGTTCAAATATTCTTATATACTATTTCAACGCCTGCTCGATATCCGCAATGATGTCGTTTGCATTTTCGATGCCGACAGACAGGCGGATCAGGTCGGGAGCTACGCCTGCTTCGATCAGCTGTTCGTCCGTCAACTGGCGGTGCGTATGGCTGGCGGGGTGGAGGACGCAGGTACGGGCGTCCGCTACGTGGGTCACGATGCAGATCATCTTCAGGTTATCCATAAAGCGGATCGCATCTTCGCGGGAACCTTTCAGGCCGAAAGCGATCACGCCACAAGTCCCGTTCGGCATGTATTTTTGTGCCAGATCGTAATATTTGTTGCTCTTTAATCCGGGGAAGTTCACCCAAGCGACCTGCTCGTTTGCTTCGAGCCATTCGGCAACCTGCTGGGCGTTCTTGCAATGTTGAGGCATACGCAGGTGCAAGGTTTCGAGTCCTAAATTCAAGAGGAAGGCGTTCATCGGAGCCTGGATGGAACCTAAGTCGCGCATCAACTGTGCCGTTGCCTTTGTCATATAAGCCATCTTGCCGAAAGCTTTTGTGTAGGTCAGGCCGTGATAGGATTCGTCCGGGGTTGTCAGGCCGGGGAATTTGTCGGCATGTGCATCCCAGTCGAAATTGCCGCTGTCCACAACCGCACCGCCTACGCTTGTCGCATGGCCGTCCATATACTTGGTTGTAGAATGCGTCACGATATCGGCTCCCCATTCGAACGGGCGGCAGTTGATCGGCGTAGCGAATGTGTTATCCACGATCAGAGGCACACCATGACTGTGGGCGATACGGGCAAACTTTTCGATATCGAGCACACTCATGCCCGGATTGGACAAGGTTTCGCCAAACAAAGCCTTTGTGTTCGGACGGAAAGCAGCCGATATTTCTTCTTCCGAAGCATCAGGGTCGACGAATGTCACTTCGATGCCTAACTTCTTCATTGTCACGCCGAACAGGTTGAACGTTCCACCGTAGATCGTGGACGAGCAGACCATATGATCGCCGGCCTGGCAGATGTTGAATACGGCATAGAAATTGGCTGCCTGTCCGGAAGATGTCAGCATGGCGCCTACGCCACCTTCCAAAGCGGCGATCTTGGCTGCGACAGCATCGTTTGTCGGGTTTTGCAGGCGGGTATAGAAATATCCGCTCTCTTCCAGGTCGAAGAGTTTGGCCATCTGTTCACTGGTGTCATACTTGAATGTCGTGCTCTGATAGATGGGCAGGACGCGCGGTTCTCCCTTTTTCGGTTGCCAGCCTCCCTGCACGCAGAGGGTTTCCGGCTTTAATGAATTGTTCATTATGATAATGTTTTACTATGTATTTGTTATTATCCGGCAAAAATAAGGAATAGTTTGTTTGTATCACAATATCTTCTTCTGTAAAATACGGAACCAAATGAATGCGACGATCCCTTTCAGCATACTGGAAATGCTGATTGCCCACCAGACACCGGTAATGCCCAGCCCCATTGCTGTTAACCCGATCGCCATTGGGATACGAAGGCTGTTGAACGTGATGCTGATGATGGCGGGTGGGAGCGTGCGGCCCGTACCGTAGAATAATCCCTGCATTGTTATTTCCAGCATCATGAACAACATAGAGTAGCCGTCGATGCGAAGGAAAACGCCTCCTGCCTCATAAGCGGCCTTTTCGGGTATGATCAGTGAGAATACTTCGCTGCCGAAGAACACGAAAAGCAACGTACAGAAGATTCCGAACAGGGCAGTCATTTTCAGTGTCGTATGGTAAGCACCCAGGACACGTTCTTTTTTCCGGGCGGCAAAGTTTTGCGCCACGAACGTGCTTAGAGCCGTGCTGAATCCTTGCGAGGTATTCCAGGCGATCGCTTCGATCTGTCCGCCGGCTGTCATCGTCATCAGTCCGATATGTCCGCCATAGGTGGAGGCCGTGCGTGCCATCATCAGGTTGATAACGGCAAACAGACTGTTTAGCAGTGCTACGGGAAGCCCCAACTGAAAGATTCGTCTGCTGTAGCGGCTTTTCAACCGGATGAAGAACGGGAATCCTCCGAACAGCCGGTTTTTCTTTTTCAGGTAATAGATAAAGATGGCCAGTACGGTCGCTTCCGACAACCAAGTCGCACAAGCCGCTCCGTTTGTTCCCATTCCAAACCCGAATATAAACAACGGATCGAGTACCATATTCATGATCAATCCGCTACCGCTGACGTAGAACGGGATTTTACTTAGTCCAGCCGCATTATAAATTCCTGTACAGGCGGCTGCCAAGAAAATGAACGGAAACCCGGTTGCCACGATCTTGAGATAAGATACTGCTGTGCCGGAAATTTCTGTGTCGAGCTTGAAGAAACTGATGATCGGATTTGCCAGGACGAACAGCAGAAATCCCCAACAGACGGAAATCATAAGGGCGATCGTCAGGTTGTGGGAGGCAAAGGCGCGGGCATCATCTTCCTCACGGGCTCCGATGCTTTGTGCCACGCTGACTTCCGAACCCACTTTATTCAGATAGGAGATCGAAGTCGTCATCCACGTCAGGATACCGACAGCTCCGATAGCGGCTACCGCTTCGCTACCCAGACGCCCTACCCAGGCCATATCGGTGATACTGTAGGCCATTTGTATAAACGAGGTTCCCATGATGGGAAGCGCCAGGTTGAACAGTTGCTTTTTAATAGGCCCTTCTGTCAGATTTTTTGTTCCTTGCATGTTTGTTTATTTAATTCGGGGACAAAGATACGATGTTTTCCGCTGAAAAGATGTCGGCATGCAGCATGCCGGGGAGCTTTTGCCTGAAAACAGCCTCTACATGCCTCATGCCGGGATGTTTTTGTTGGAAAACAGCCTCGCATGTTTCATGCCAGCTTCTCTATAAACAAAAACAGCCTGTCGCGAGTGGCGGCAGGCTGTACGGATAAAAATTAGTATCAGAAATTGATGTTTACCCCGATCATCGCGCTGAAACTCTGCATCGGATAGCCGTAATAGAGTTCGTATTTCTGGAACAGGACGTTGTTCAGTTTCAGATACAGCCCGAAGGTGTCATTTAGGGTGTAAGTTCCGGTCAGGTTGAGTTCGTTGATGTTTTTCATCTTTTCACCTTCCGATCTTCCTAAGAACGTCTTGCGGCCGGTTGCTAAATAATAATCCAAAGAAGCAGTTACTTGGCTGATCGGACGGACGGTGATGCCGGCTGTCAATTCCATTTCGGGTTTGCCGTAAGCATCTTCGATATCGTCGACGTTCCAACTATTGTAGACACCTTTCAGGTTGATGTCGAATAATTGCTGATAGCTATATTTCAGATTGACACCGCCGAACGCATGTTTTGCATTTGCTTGCAAAGCTCTACTGGTATTGGCAAAAATATCGCCTTGCACACTTGGAGCAAGGAGCGTCGGAGCAAAGAAAACTTCATCACTCGTGATCTTATATCCCCCGAATACATCGAACCAGAAACCGGGAGCGATACCGCTTCTGATACCGACCGTCCCATCCAGATAGTTACGGGAAGGAAGCAGCTCCATCGTCGGGTTGATATAGCGGTTGACCTGCGAAATTTCGTACATGCTGTTTGAGTAGAGTTTGCCACCGGCAACCAGGTAAAGCTCGGTTTTATCGGCAACTTCCACGTCAGCCGTAATATTCGGGGAGGCCATGAATTTGCTGTTGTCACCGGTCACGAACATGATGTTCGCACCTAACTTCAAATTCCAATTGTCTCCCGACACTTTGTAATAAGGCGAAAGAGTTGCTTCGGCATGGTTTTCAAATTCCAGATATTCCTGTCCGCCCATTGTCGGCAGGCTGTAATTGAAGTATTCTACGTTTCCTCCTAATCCGATGCGCTGTTCACCGCCGAAACGGGCGTTCAAATCAAACTTTACGTCGAACGTATGTTCCGTAGGTCCGTCCTGCTCCTTGCTTAACGCATATTTATGGGAGAAGTTGGTATATCCGAGATCTAACAGATAGCCGACAGGAGCGTCTTCTTTCGATTCGACTCCGATCTTTGCCTGGATAGTCTGGTTTACCTGATTGGTCTCACGGTCGAAATTTTCCGGAACTAATGTTACTGATGATTCGGGACTGTAAACCGGTAGCCCGTAGTAATTGAATGCGGAGTATCCGTATTTGATCCCCATGTCCAACGATAGTTTTTCAAATGCGTGTTTGAAGTTGAGTCCACCTAAGTTATCATTCAATTTGGCCTTAACCTTGTCGAAGTCCGTATCGATATATTTCACCTTCCCGTTCGTCGAACGATGGGAGAACCAGATATTCAGCTTATCCTTGTCCGTGCTCAGGATGTGGTAGCCTAAGTCGCCGTTCAGGTTCGGATACGTACCGCCGCCGAAGTTGAAATAACCGCGGCGTTTGTTGTACTGGATATCCGTCATGATATTGCCTGAAGGCAGGAGGCTGATCTCCTTCTCCGGATCGGCGGGGACGGTGAAAGTCGCGTAGTCGATCGCCATCTTCTTGACAACCGGTTCTTTGATGACCGGCAATGTGTTCACTTTGCTGGCATCCTGTACGGTCGGGTCATATTCGCGTTCAAGCGTCATTTCCCGGTTCAGGTTTTTTTCCTTCGTTTTGTCTTCCTGTGCGCTGACGGTTGCGACACTCCCTAACAGGGCCATCACACACAGTGCTTTGATGTTGTATATTGTCTTCATCACTTTTTCTTAGTTCTTAAGTTTACCCAATCTATTTTCTATCATACCGGCGATATCGTCGTCACCTTTATAATTGTTCTGCAGGCTGGTGAGGTATTGACGAGCCTGGAAGTCATCACCCTGGCGGATATAGATGTCGGCCAGCAGGATAAATCCGCGAGCCAGCCAGTATTGGTGAGGCGTACCGTTCTCAATGAAGTTCATGAGCACCTTTTCGGCATTCTTGTCATCGTTGGTATCGTAATATAGTTGGGCCAACAGATATTTGGCCTCCGCACCGTGTACCGTACGGGTATCTTTGCTCAATTCTTTCAGGTCGGCAAGCGCCTTGTTCGCCTGTTTTTGGGCGATATAGGCTTTAGCACGTACGTAACGGGCTTCGGCTTCCAGTTCGGGAGAGAGCTTCGGTTCTTTCAGCAATTCGTCTGCCGCCAGAAGGGCATCCTTTTGCTGTCCCGTCTGCAAGGCGCAGCGCATGATGCCTAAACGGGCGGCCTGTCTGTTCTCCGGATTCTCGGCTACGATCTGCAAGCGTTTGAAGCTTTCCAATGCGGCCGGATAATCTTTGCTCAGGTATTCGATTTCGGCCGTGCGGGCAACCGATTCTTCGAGGAACTTGGTGTCGCCGCTGGCAATGACCGATTTGAACCGTTGGATGGCTTCGTCGAACTCTTTCTTGGCAAAAGCGATGCTACCTAAGTAGAAGTTGGCATTCGAACTGAACGCCCCTTCAGGGAATGTTTGCAGGTAGTTGATCAGGCTACGGCGAGCACCGTCGTTGTCACCGCGCATGAAGAGTTTTTCGGCGGCGATATAGGTCAGCGAATCCTGTTCGCCTACTTCCAAGCGGATGTTGCCGCCTATGGAGTTCACATAGCTGGCATAAGCATTGATATCGTTGAGATCGATATAAACAGACTTCAAATCCTGCAATGCGATTTTAGCTTCTTCGCTGCCCGGATAATTGCTGATCACCTGCTTGTAGGCGGCGAGCGCCTTTTCCGGTTGGTTGTCGTTGTAGTAAAGTAAACCGAGCTGGATGCCTGCTTTACGTGCCAGGCTGCTCTGAGGAAATTCGCGGATCAGCTTTTCGAACGCCTGTGCGGCGGAAGAGCTGTTTTCGAGCAAGACATAAGAGCGTCCTTTCTCGAACAACGCATCGTCTACATATTGCGATTCCGGATATTCGCTGATCAGGCGGTCCATTGCGCTGATCTTGCCTTTATAGTCTTTCTGCAACCCTAACAGGAATCCTTTCTGGTAGATCGAGTAATCGCCAGCGGAAGGAGACAACTGGGCTGCACGTGAATAGTTTTCTTCTGCCAGACTGAACTGGCGGTTCTGATACAGGCAATCGCCGATACGGTTGTAAGCGTCAGCCAAAGAAGCGGCCTGCCGGTTACTTTCCAGGTCGACATATTGGCGGAAACGGTTCAGGGCCGCACTGTAATCCCTCAGTTTGAAATAGCTGTAACCTAAGTTATAATAAGCCAGAGCATACATGTCCGTATTGCGCTGGCGCGTATTGTTCAGATACGTGCGATAGTCCGATATCGCGTTTTCATATTCTCCCATGCGGTAGTAGGATTCGCCACGCCAGAAATAGGCGTCGTTGCGGGCTTCCATATTATAAGAACCGAGCTGGATTGCCTGGCTGAACAAACTAACGGCGTCATCCAGCTTGACATTGGCAAAAGCCTGTGTTCCGAGTTGGAAAAGGATGTCCTGTTTGGCTTCCAGTATCTTGGTGCTCGGATGTTTGATCTTGTTGATTGATTTCAAAGCGGCTTCGTAGTTTTTGGTAGTCAGGTAGACTTCGACCAGATAGTCGTTCACCTTGTCTGCGTATTGCGAGTTAGGAAAATCGTTCAGGAAGTCTTCGAAGATCGTCACCGACTCGCCGAACCCTGTAAATGCCGTTTCGTGGATGAGCAATGCGTAGTTGTACATGGCGACTTCCTTTATCTGTTTGTCGAATGAAGAGGTGGCAGCAGCCTCGAATGCCATGCGGGCATTGTTTTTGTCGCCTAACTTCAGGTAAGACTGTCCGAGATAGAGATAGGCGTTCTGTGTCAGCTCGTCGTTCTGGCGTACGGTCCGACTCAGGGAGTTGACCGCATTACTGTAATTCCCTTTATTGAAGTAGCATACACCTAAAATGTACAGATCGCTGCGGAGCGGGTTTTCCGTAGATGAAACATATTTGCTCAACATCCGGATCGCTTTTTCCTGGTCGCCTAAATGATAATATGAATCACCAACGATCCGGTACATCTCGCTGTTGTTCTTGCTATCGGGATATAGAGAGAGAAGCTCTTCACCTTCTTTCACCACCTTTTCGTATTTGCTCTGGATAAAGTAAATCTGTGCGATGTAGTATTGCGACTGCTCGCGGTATTTCGGGCTCTCTTTCAGACGGGAAAACTCGATCAGAGCATTGTTGTAATTCCCCATCGCGTAGTCGATGTAGGCGACATAATAGGTCGAGGCTTCCTTATATTTGTCTCCGACCTGCTCGATCCGTGCGAAGTAGCCGCGGGCTTTTTCCATCTCACCGGTCTGCAACAGCGAATAAGCCAGACGGAAAGAATAAGCCTCCTGCTGTTCGGGACTTAACATGTCGATATCGGCTTCGTTGAACCAGAAAATAGCTTTTTCATATTCACCGCGTTCGAAATGTACGGAACCGATCATGTAACCGATCTCGTCGCTATGGCGGGAAGCTGGATATTCTTCCAGATAGTCTTTTAGCAACTCGTCTGCATTAGGGCGTCCCTGTTCATAAGCGGCATAGACCAGCATATAGTCTGCCTCTTGGATCAGGTCGGCATTCGTGGAATGCTGTTTGTAAGCCTCCAACTTGTCAATGCAACCGGCATAATTTTTTAAACTAAACAACTCTTTCCCTTCTACAAATAGGCGATCCGGTGCATCAAACTGGTACGACCGCTGCCCGTATGCGACATGACTCCCCACCACTATGCACAGTGGAATAAGTATTCTTTTCATCACTCCTTAGCTTTTATAATACAGATATATATAAATATAACGGTATATGTTGGTTCTAAGTTGCAAATATAAGAAATATATTACTTTATATAGCGGTCTACTGCTTTTTTGATAGATTGCAATCCGAAATCGTCCGGATTCAACTGGTTGGCTGGCAGAATAATGATCTCGGCTGCATCGTCTTCAGCTTTTGCTCCGTCGAAGGATTCGGTCAGACATTCGAAGAACATATCGACCGTATGTACCTCGAAGCCGGAATAGGGATAAAGATTGGGAATGGAAAAGAGATAACGGCAGCCGGCGATGTCAAGTCCCGTTTCCTCTTTCACTTCCCGGTGGGCTGCATCTTCGGCTGATTCATACATATCAACAAAGCCTCCCGGCAAGTCGAGTGTCCCTTTAGCGGGTTCTTTGGCACGACGTACCAACAGCAGTTCTCCTTTTGAATTGCGGATGAAGCAGGCGACAGCCGAGGAAGGATTGAAATAATAGACGAACCCGCAAGTTGTGCATTGTTTGGCTTTCTCGTTGCGTTCCACAAATGTCCTGGCTCCGCATTTCGGACAATACGTAAATTGATGTAAAGGATGGGACATGATATTTTATTTTTAATAGTCAGGCACGGATTACACGGATTTCACTGTTCTAACAAACTGTGCAATCCGCGAAATCCGTGCCTGAAATAGCTTTGTGTTTTTATTACTTCACTTCCCAACCCAGTGCGCTTGCGCCCAATACGGCTGCATCGCTTTCTTTCAATTGGGAGAATAATAATTTTGTCTTGCCTTCGAACACTTTCAACATGTTTTTTTCCATTGAACGTTTGATCGGATTCATAATCAGATCTCCGGCTTTAGTTAGGCCTCCGAACAGGATGATCGCTTCTGGGCTGGAGAATGCAACGAAATCAGCGAATGCTTCACCCAGGATGTTACCTGTGAATTCGAAGATTTCCAAAGCCAGCTTGTCATTCTTCATTGCTGCGTCATACACGTCTTTGGATGTGATTTCGTCCGGATCCAATTCGCGAAGCAAGCTGTCATCCTTACGGATTTCCAGAAATTCGCGTGCCGTACGGGCAACTCCTGTAGCAGAAGCATATGCTTCCAAACAACCTTGACGACCACAACCACAAGGACGTCCGTTATTACGACGCATGATCACGTGACCTAGCTCGCCTGCAAATCCATCATGCCCGTAAACCAGGTTACCGCCGATTACGATGCCGCTCCCGACACCTGTACCTAATGTGATCACGATAAAGTCTTTCATACCGCGGGCAGCACCATACGTCATTTCACCGATAGCAGCTGCATTCGCATCATTTGTCAATGCCACGGGCACACCACCCACCTTTTCGCTGATTAACTGAGCCAAAGGAATTTTACCTTTCCAAGGAAGGTTTGGTGCAAATTCGATACAACCGTTAAAGAAGTTACCGTTCGGAGCTCCTACACCTATACCTTTTATTTTATCTACACCGCCTGCCTGGTCGATCACTAATTTCAGGCCATTTGCAAGTTCGCTGACATAATCGTCGACATCAGTATACTTTCCGGTTTTAATTGAACTACTGTACAAGATCGTTCCTCTTGCATCTACTACGCCAAAAACAGTATTGGTACCACCTATATCGATACCTACTACATAAGGCTTCTCCATGATTTTATATTTTAGATTAATAATGCTTTTTCTGGAAAGCAAATATAAGAGGAATCTGGTAAGGTACAATGATTTTATTCAAAAAAAACCGAAATGGACGTGAATATGTTACCCGATATGTTATTTAGCAGGTAAAATTTCAATCCAATAATCGTCTGGATCATTGATGAAATACAAGCCCATCTCGTTATTTTCGAAACAGATGTATCCGAGTTTTCGGTGATATTCGCGTACCTTGTCATAATCGCCGGCTACACGGAAACAGAGATGGCTTTCATTGTCTCCTAATTCGTATACTTCTTTCCGGTCGCGAAGCCTGGTCAGTTCCAACAGAAATCCTGTCTCGTTGTCTGTCAGATAAACCAAGGTGAACGAACCGTCTGTCGCTTCCTTGCGGTGGTGTTCTTTCAAACCAAGCGCTTTTCCATAAAACGCAATACTTCTGTCCAGATCCAGGACATTGATATTAAAATGATCAAATCTGCTCTTTATTTCCATTTTCTCTCTATTTTTTTATTTTCCATTTTCAAATGTCTGTCCCTTCTCCCGGAACGGATATCAACGCATACCGGCAACCACGCGATTCCGCGTAAGGTCTGAAAGCAACCACCTCCGCCGGACGATCCCAAAAATGCATCGGTACAAAGATATTGGTTTTGATATGATCTACAAACTGTTGTGCACCGCGCATGAAGTCGGTCCCGATACGCGGATCGACCGGAAACATGGTAGCATCTAGCTTGTCGGTCGCCTTTGCCAAATCACCTAATTCTTTCAGATAATTTTGTTCTGCTTCTGCGACTTCTTCGGGAGTCGATTCGTCTTTCCAGTGCCAGTTATTTAGGTCGCCGGCATGGAAAAGGCGTTTCCCTTCGGCTTCGATCAGGAAGGATATGCCGGAGTCTGTTGATCCGAATGCCTTGATCCACAGGTTATGATCTTCATAAGAATCTTCTTTTTTGAGATAGATTGCATCTTCTTTCCCTGCCCGGTTCCTTTTCAAAATATCTTTGCCGAAAAGATAGACGATATCTTTTTTGTATGTTTTCCATCTCAAAACCTCCGGATTGAAATGATCCGGATGGAAATGGGATGACAATATATATAATGTACCCGCACGATTCAATAGTTTCTCATGCACGAAACCTTTTTCCGGTGACCTCCCTGTGTCTTTATAATAATCGATCAAAATGGCAAATTCGTCTGCCTCGATAGCAAAACCACTATGGTAGATATAAGTAAGTCTCATGTATATTTTCCTTTCTTTTTATAAACAAAACACGGAAGGTCGCATTCTTGTTGTGCAAATCAGCGTTCGTTTGCGTCCGGTCAATGCTGATTACGATATTACAACTTTATTTCCAGTTGCTCCATCATCACCCCTGTCTTTCGGCGTGCATCGGCCACATCCAATCCGCGTGCCAGCAGCACTGCCATACGGCGATGTCCGCGGACTTCCGGTTTACCGAAGAAGCGCATTTGGGTGTCCGGCTGTTCCAAGACCTTATCCAGGTTGCCTAATGAAAGTTGGTTGCTGTCCCCTTCGACCACAACAGCACGCGAAGCGCCTGCACCGTGAAAAGCTATGTTCGGGATCGGTAGGCCTAATATAGCACGGGCATGCAAAGCGAACTGCGAAAGATCCTGCGTGATCATTGTGACCATTCCTGTGTCATGCGGACGGGGAGAGACTTCGCTGAAAATGACATCTTCGCCCTTAACAAACAATTCGACCCCGAAAATACCGCGGCCGCCGAGCGCCTCCGTGATTTTGCCTGCAATTTCGCGTGCCTTTTCTTTGGCAACCGGGTTCATTGCCTGTGGTTGCCAGGATTCACGATAGTCGCCGTCAACCTGTACGTGTCCGACCGGTTCTAGGAATGATGTGCCTCCAATATGACGGACGGTCAACAGGGTGATTTCGTAATCGAAATCGACAAACCCTTCCACGATCACTTTTCCGGCACCGGCACGTCCGCCTTCCTGTGCATAGTGCCAGGAGCGGTCGATATCTTCTTCTTTACGGATAATGCTTTGTCCGTGTCCGCTCGAGCTCATGATCGGCTTGACGACACATGGCATTCCGATAACTTTGACAGCCTCGATAAATTCTTCTTCTGTCTCGGCAAAACGATAAGGAGAGGTCGGCAAACCCAATTCCTCGGCAGCCAGACGGCGGATGCCTTCGCGATTCATAGTCAACCAGGTGGCACGGGCTGTCGGGATGACATGGAATCCTTCTTTTTCCAGTTCCATCAACGTCTGTGTTGCGATGGCCTCCACTTCGGGAACGATATAATCTGGTTTTTCTTTTTCTACAATCTCGCGCAAAGCGTCTCCGTCCAACATCGATACGACATACGAACGGTGGGCGACTTGCATGGCCGGAGCATCTGCATATTTGTCCAAAGCGATTACTTCCACTCCATAACGCTGTAATTCAATTACAAATTCTTTGCCTAATTCGCCAGAACCGCAGAGCAAAACTTTCGTTGCGGTAGCCGACTTCGGTGTTCCTATTGTTACCATATTTATTGAATGTATTATATTTCTTTTGTTCATAGGTGCAAAGGTACAGTAATATTGGCAATTGACAAGTGGTTCTCAATAGGGGATTTCCGAATGGATACAAGTGTAATCTGTTTTCGACATTGTAGAAAATAAAATAGATGCAAATCTGATTAGGTTTCCATGCAGATGTAAATGTCGTTTTCTACAAAGAAATATATACCTATGTGAGGTTAATTTGGGTTAAATATAAGTACCTTGTGATACAAGGTATCTTGGTAAAGCATATATTTGTGGCAGTTAATGACAAAATATTTTTCTATTTATGTAACGATTTCGCAAAATGTTCGTCTAATAGATAAAAGTAACAACAAATATGATGATTCATCTGGAAGGAATTAACAAAACGTATTTCAACGGTGCGCCGCTGCACGTTTTGAAAGGCATAGACCTGGATATAGAGAAGGGAGAGATGGTGTCTATTATGGGCGCGTCCGGATCGGGAAAATCCACACTGCTGAATATCTTGGGAATACTGGATACATACGATACGGGCACTTACACCCTGAACGGGCAGTTGATCCGCAATCTGAGCGAAACCCGCGCGGCGGAACTGCGTAACCGGATGATCGGTTTCATCTTCCAGTCCTTTAATCTGATTTCATTCAAAAATGCGATGGAAAATGTTGCCTTGCCCCTGTATTACCAGGGTATAAGCCGGAAGAAACGGAATGCTATGGCGTTGGAATATTTAGATATGGTCGGGCTGAAAGACTGGGCGGAACATATGCCGAACGAAATGTCCGGCGGGCAGAAACAGCGTGTTGCCATTGCCCGCGCCCTGATTGCCAAGCCGCAGGTGATCCTGGCGGATGAGCCGACCGGAGCGTTGGACAGCAAGACGACGGTCGAGGTGATGGAGCTGCTCCGGAAAGTAAACCTCGAAGGGCTGACGATGGTGATCGTGACGCACGAACCTTCCGTGGCAGAGGCAACCGACCGCATTATCCGCGTGAAAGACGGTCTGATAGAAACAATAGAAAAAGGATTGGGACATGTTTGACTTTGATAATTTCCGAGAAATATGGAGTACGATCCAAAAGAATAAACTCCGTACCTTCCTGACCGGCTTTTCCGTAGCATGGGGGATTTTCATGTTGATTGTCCTCTTGGGGGCAGGAAACGGGATGAAGAACGGGATCATGTCGAACTTTCGCAACTTTAGCCTGAATCGGGTGGAGACATGGCCGCGCTACACGAGCAAGCCGTACAAGGGAATGCAGATGAACCGGAGGATCGAATACAAAGATGAAGATCTGATTGCCATCCCTCGCGAAAATCCCGAAGTGGATTTGATCACGGCGAGTATCAGCCGGAGCGATACGCTTTCCTACGGAGACGAATATAATGCCTATTCCCTGAACGGAGTGCACCCTTCGAAGGCGGTGATTGACAATATCGAAATGACGGTAGGAAACGGCCGTTTTATCAATGATATAGATGTAAAGGAAAAAAGGAAGGTGATTGTCTTGAGTCCCCGCATGAAAGAAGTACTTTTCAAAGGCGAGGACCCGTTGGGCAAATATGTGAATGCCGGAAGTGTCGCATACCAGGTTATCGGTGTCTATAAGGCGGAGGACAACGACAACAACGCGCCGGCCTATATCCCTTTCAGTACGGCGCAGACCTTGTATAACGCCGGCTACGGACTGGATGAGATCATCTTTACGGTGAAAGGTATTTCCACGCAGGAAGAATTTGACGCTTTCGAGAAACGTTTCCGCCAGCAGATGGGAGCGCGGCATAAGTTCGACCCCGAAGACCGGCGGGCGATCGGTATGTGGAGCACGCTCGAAAACTTCATGATGCTGAATGGGATGATGAACGGTATCGCCCTCTTTATCTGGGTGATCGGCATCGGGACACTGACTGCCGGGATCGTAGGCGTGAGCAACATCATGCTGATAACGGTACGTGAGCGGACGAGGGAGTTCGGCATCCGGAAGGCGATAGGGGCGACTCCGTTCTCCATCCTGAAACTGATCATTGTCGAATCGATCCTGATCACGGCGGTGTTCGGTTATTTGGGGATGATCTTAGGAATCGGGTTGACGGAAGGAATCAATTCGGTCATGGAGATGATGAATGCCGGAAAGAATGTTTCACAGGATGACATGAGTATCTTCCTGAACCCGACGGTGAACCTCAGTGTGGCGTTGTCTGCTACGGCCTTGATCATCGGAGCAGGTGTGTTGGCAGGCTATTTCCCTGCCCGCAAGGCGGTCAAGATCACGGCGATCGAGGCCATGCGCAATGAATAATTGGTAATTGAAAATAGAAAGATTATGTTCATATTTGATATAGATCGCTGGGTGGAAATATGGGTGACGATCACCCGTAATAAAACCCGTAGCCTGCTGACCGGCTTCGGTGTGTTCTGGGGCATCCTGATGCTGGTGATCCTGTTGGGTTCCGGCAACGGTTTTAAGAATGGCGTGTTGAAGAACGTCGACGGTTTTTCGACGAACTCCGCATTCTTCTTTTCCGAACGGACCGGCGAACCCTACAAAGGGTATAAGAAAGGGCGTTACTGGCAGATGCGCAACCGCGACTTGGAGACGATCCGCCAGCGTGTGAAAGGAGTGCGCTATCTTTCGCCGATGATTATGCAATGGGGCGGACAGAATAATGTAGTGAGAGGACAGAAAGCTGGTACATATAACGTGCGTGGCGTCTATTCTGAATATTTCAATATCGAAACGCAGCATATCTTGGCGGGACGCTTGTTAAATGAAATCGACATGATCGAAAAGCGTAAGGTGTGCCTGATCGGTAATATCGTGCGCGAAGTCCTTTTTGCCCCGGATGAAGATCCGATCGGACAGTACATACGGGTGAATGGCATCTATTACCAGGTAGTCGGTGTGATCAAGCCGAAGCCCCGTGCCCAGATTGGCGGGCGTACGGAGGAAAGCGTAATGATCCCGTTTAAGACGCTCCAGCAGGCTTCCAACCAGGGAGACAAGTTCTGGTTCCTCTGTGCGACGGCCGACGACGGTTATTCCTGTGATAAGATGGTGGAAGACATAAAGACAGTCCTGCGTTCGCAGAACGAAATTTCCCCGACGGACGAACATGCTATCAGCAGCTTTACGATAGCCAAACAGTTCGAAACATTCGATATGTTGTTCACCGGTATTAATATTCTGGTTTGGCTTGTCGGTATCGGAACTCTGCTGGCTGGTATTATTGGGGTTAGTAATATTATGATGGTGACAGTTCGGGAGCGGACACGCGAGATCGGAGTGCGCCGTGCGATCGGTGCGAAGCCTTTCGATATTATATCGCAGATCATGAGTGAGAGCCTGCTGTTGACATCCCTTGCCGGGTTGATCGGGCTTAGCGTGGGGGTATTCCTGCTCGATGTGGTGAACAATGCGATGGCAAGCGACGGAGATGTGTCTAACGACACGTTTTTTTCCAATCCCGAAATCCATATCGGGACAGCGGTGGCAGCTACCGTAATTCTGTTGTTCAGCGGTCTCCTTGCCGGATTGATCCCGGCCTGGCGTGCCATGCAGATCAAGGCGATAGATGCTATCAGGGAAGAGTGAATTGGATTTCAGATTTATGATTTATAAATTTGTGTCTACGTATAAATCATAAATATTTCCATTGTCAATTAATAAAAAAGTATAGTTATGAAGAATCGTATCGTAAAAAAAGTCCTGCGGATCATCTTTTTGGTATTTGTGGGAGTTGCTGTTGTCGGCACTTTCTATTTCTTGTGGAAGAAAGCGCAACCTGTCATTACCCTCTATGAGTTGGTTACCCCTGCACGTGACACGATTGAGACGAAGACCGTGGCGACCGGAAAGGTCGAACCTCGTGATGAAGTCCTTATCAAACCGCAAATGTCGGGTATCATCTCCGAATTGCTGAAAGAAGCTGGACAGATGGTGAAAGAAGGGGAGATCATTGCTCGTATCAAGGTTATTCCTGAAATGGTTCAGTTGAATAGTGCCGAATCGCGTGTACGGGTGGCGAAGATCAACCTCGAACAGATCAGTGCTACCTTCAAGCGGGATAAAGAGTTGCATAAACAGGGGGTTATCTCCAAAGAAGATTACGAAACATCTCTTGCCAACTATAAAAAGGCGCAGGAAGAGGCAGAGAACGCTCAGGATGCTCTTGAGATTATCCGTGAAGGTATCTCTAAACGGTCTGCCGCTTCCAGTACGACACAGGTTCGTTCTACTATCACCGGTATGATCTTGGATGTGCCTATCAAGGTCGGTAACTCGGTGATCCAATCGAATACTTTCAACGACGGTACGACGATCGCTACTGTTGCCGATATGAGCAATATGATCTTTAGGGGGAAAGTAGACGAGACGGAAGTCGGCCGTATCCATGAAGGGATGCCGATCAAATTGACGGTTGGCGCTATGGAAAGCCGCACGTTCGATGCTGAACTGGAGTATGTGGCTCCTAAAGGTGTGGAAGAGAACGGGGCTGTGCTGTTTGAGGTGAAGGCAGCCGTGCATATGCCAGGCGATGCCTTTATCCGTGCCGGCTACAGTGCCAACGCCGAGATTGTGTTGAAGCGTGCGGAGAATGTATTGTCCGTACCCGAAAGCTGTGTCGAGTTTAGCGGTGATTCTACTTTCGTACAGGTAGTAAAAGCGGAAAAGCCGGAACAGAAGTTTGAAAAGCGTGCCGTTAAGGTAGGTTTGTCCGATGGTATCAAGATCGAGATTAAGGAAGGTCTTGCCGAAAACGAAAAGGTACGCGGGGCGATTGTCGATCCGAATAAGAAATAATTGTAAACGATAAAATGATGAGAAGCCAATTAATAATAGCTACGACTTTGTTTCTTTCCGGTACTTTTGCTTGGGGGCAGGAACTCTCCAAACGATGGTCTTTGGAAGAATGCATCCGTTATGCAATTGAGCATAACATCGATCTGAAGCAAAAAGAGCAGGATCAGGAAAGCCGGAGAGTAGAATTGCATACCAGTAAGTTCAGTTGGTTGCCCGATCTGAATGCCAATGTCGGACAGAACTTCGACTTTGGACGTTCTCCTTCCAAATCAGGTGTGATTGTGGATCAGAACTCGGCTAATACTTCGGCATCTGTCTCTTTGAGCATGCCGATATTCGACGGCTTGCGTATTCCCAACGATATCGCTGCCCGCAAGCTGGACTTGAAAGCGGCTGTCGAAACGTTGAATAAGGCGAAGGAAGACTTGTCGATTAATGTTGCTTCCTACTATTTGCAGGTTTTGTATAATAAGGAAGTCCAAAAGATTGCCGAGTTGCAGGTTGCGCTGAGCAATGAGCAGGTCGTGAAAACCGAAGCATTGGTAAAGAACGGGAAGGTTCCCCTTTCCCAGTTATACGATATGAAAGCGCAGCTAGCGAAGGACGAAGTCTCGCTGACCGAAGCGCGTAACAATGTGAAACTGGCATTGCTCGACTTGACGCAAAGCCTCGAACTGGAACGCGACGGTGAAAATTTCGATATCGTAGTCCCTGAAATAGAAGATGCGGTTGAACAGTATATGGGCAGCATCCTTCCTCCGGACAATGTCTATGATCATGCTGTCGCTTTCAAGCCGCAGATCAAGGAGCAGGAATTTCTCTTGGAAAGCCAGAAGAAAATGCTGAAAGTGGCTCGGGCAGGTTATTATCCGAAACTGAATTTCGGCGCCAGCTACAGCAACGGCTATTACCATTATTCCGGTGATGGCGAATATACGAATCTTCCTTTCAGCGACCAGTTGAAGAATAACGGGCGTAAGACGATCGGGTTCAGCTTGAGTATCCCGCTGTTCAACCGCTTTCAGGTTCGTAACAGTGTCCGCTCCGCCCGTATCAATATCCGGAACCGGGAGTTGATGATGGAGAATACGAAGAAGGTGTTGTATAAAGAAATCCAGCAAGCCTACTACAATGCGACTGCTGCCCAGGAGAAATATACCGCATCCGACAAATCTGTCCTCGCTAGCAAGGAGGCTTTCTCTTATGCCGAAGACCGTTATGCCGCCGGTAAGAGTACGGTTTTTGAATACAGCGAAGCCAAAACGAAGTATGCCCAGAGCTTGTCCGAACAGGCTCAGGCCAAGTATGACTTCATTTTCCGCACCAAAATCTTGGACTTCTATAACGGCACACCAATAACACTATAACATATTTAGGTTAGACACATTTGTTTAAGAAAAAGAAGGTCTCTGTGATGGAAACCTTCTTTTTGTTCTTATATTTGTCCGAGAGATTATGATTTACAATTCAAGGACCATGAAAGTATAATCGTTTAATGGAGTGGATCTAATATTAATACCTAGAAAAACATATTATGAATGCAAGATTTGTGACATTAGTTTTGCTGCTATTCGTTTGGCTGGAGGGGGACAGCGTTTGGGCCCAATATCTTCCCAAACTTTATCAGGTTTTCTCTCCCGACAAAAAGTTGAAGATGGCTATTCAGCGACATAACGACGGTTTGCTGACCTACACTTTTGCAGCTAATAGAGAAATATTGATCAAAGAATCTCCGCTGGGTTTCAAATTGGAATCACAGGAGACGGTTCCTTCTTCCGGTTGGAAAATAGAGAAAGTATCCGACCGGAAAGTACGGGATGAATGGAAACCGCTTTGGGGTAAACGGGCTGTGGTTGAAGATCATTTTAATGAATTGGTGATCGATTTGGTGAATCCGGCCGGACAACCGGAGCGGATGCAGTTGGTTGTCCGTGGATATAATGACGGCTTTGCATTCTGTTATAAAATACCGGATGGAAAAGGACCGTGTGTAAATGTGCAGTCCGAATTGACGGCCTATAACTTTGCAGGAGATTATACGGCATGGTTCTATAATGGCGAAAATCATAATATAGGACCCGAAAAGTTGACGGAAACAGATGGAACCCGTTTGCCGGTGATGACCGTGAAGGCGGGTGATAAACATTATATGGCAATCCATGAAGCCTGCCTGGAAACAGGAGCACCTCTTGTTTTACAATCTAAGGGGGGGAATCGCTCTTTTCGGTCGCTTCCAAGCCGACCAGTCTGTCGCCGGGATATACATCAGCCTGGCGTGTCGTTTTGTATGGGACGATACCTGGCGTGTTGACCGATTCCCATTTGTTGGAGTTGCTGAATCCGGATCCCGACTCTCGTTATGATTTTTCGTGGGTGAAACCGGGGTTGGCTGTCTGGGACTGGCGTATCAACGGAGCTGTGTGGGATGGATTTACATACGGGATGTCTTATCCTTCCTGGGTACGAATGGTCGATTTCGCTGCCGAGCAGGGTTTCAAATACCTGGTGTTGGATGCCAATTGGTATGGACCGGAATTCGAATCGGATTCCGATCCGGTTAAAGGAGAAAAAGCGCAGGATGTGCAACGGCTGTTGAAATATGGAAAAGAGAAAGGTGTCGGAATCTGGCTTTATCTGAATGATGTCGGAGGTCGGAAATATCCGATAGAAAAGACCTTGAAACAGTATGGGGATTGGGGAGCAGCCGGGGTTAAATACGGTTTTATGAGCGGAACACAAGAAGAAAAGAACCGGTGGACGAAAAAGATCACGGAGCTTTGTGCTCAAAATCACTTGTTGGTCGATTTCCATGACGGTCCGGTTCATCCATACGGACAAATGCGTACTTGGCCGAACGCTGTGACACGCGAATATTGCCATGCCCAGTTGGACGGACATCATGTGTTCGAGCCTAAAACATTTGTGACGACCGTTTTCGTCAATATGGTTGCCGGTCCGATCGATATGAACAACGGAATGTTTGACCTTCGCCAAGGGCATACGACACGTGTGGACGAGAGTCAGCCGGTTCCTTCCACACTGGTTTCGGAAGCTGCCCGTACGTTGATTGCTTTTTCTGGCGTGACTATTTTGCCGGATATTCCAGAATACTACCGGAAGTACCCGGCTTTGTTGAACTTCCTGTCTGCCCAAAAGATGCCGTGGAAAGAGAGCCGTACCCTGGCCGGTGAAATCGGGGAGTATATCGTGATGATGCGTGAAACGGAGGATGCCTACTTAGTCGGTGCGGCCACGAATGAGTCCGGAAGGACGATAGATCTGCCTCTTTCTTTCTTGGAAAAAGGAAAATATACTGTTGAAGTCATCGAAGACGGCGACGATGCCCACTATCTGACAAACCGGGAAAGCTTGAAAGTTACGACTCGGCAACTGACAAACAATGATAAACTGACATTGAAGTTGGCTCCGGGCGGTGGTGCGTGTCTTGTTATTAAGAAAACTCCGTCCATGCGTGTTGGTGAGCAAGCGGCTTTTCCGCTTGTCAGCCCTTCCGGGAAAATTGGTCGAAAATAATTACTTCGTTCTTAACTTGAACGAACCTAATCAGATTGCGAACACTAGCTGGATCAAGCCCGGACAGGTAATTCGTGAAGTTACATTGACAACGGCTGGCAGTATGGCTAGTATTGATTTTGCCGCAGAAAACAATATAGCCTATGTGCTGTTTGATGCCGGTTGGTATGGGGCGGAAGAAGATGTGAAATCGGATGCGACCACCGTTACGGTTGATCCGGCCCGTTCGAAAGGACCGCTTGATTTGCCTAAAGTAATAGAATATGCCAATTCAAAAGGAGTTGGAATACTGGTTTATGTGAATAAAAAGGCACTGCATCAGCAACTGGATGAAATTCTGCCTTTATATAAGAAATGGGGGATCAAAGGTGTAAAATATGGTTTTGTGAATGTGGGCGACCAATACGCTACGGCATGGTTGCATCAGGCAGTACGCAAAGCCGCCAAATATGGATTGATGGTTGATATCCACGATGAGTATCGTTCGACAGGCTATTCGCGCACGTATCCGAATTTACTGACTCAGGAAAGTATCCGTGGCGACGAAGAAAGTCCGTCGCTGGACCAGGCCATCTATACATTATATAATCGCATGATCTGCGGAGCGGGTGACTATACCAATTGTTATTTTGCGGAAAGAGTCACGGAAAAGATGGGCGGACGTGCTGCCCAGTTAGCTAAATTAGTCGCTATTTACAGTCCCTGGCAGTTTGTCTATTGGTATGACCGTCCCGAAAAATCACCGAGACGCGCCGGTGGTGCAGGCTCTGCCGAGTCTGTGATCAAAACAGATGCTGCAACCCGTTTCTATAATTCTATTCCGACCGTATGGGACGAAACTCGCTTCCTGGAGGGAGAAATGGGAAAATATGCTGTGGTCGCCCGCTGTTCGGGTTCCGATTGGTATGTAAGCATGTTGAATGCCGGAGACAAAAAACAAATCTCCTTACCCATTGATTTTCTGAAAAACAGAAAGGGCTATACCGCCACACTCTATTACCAGGCTTCCGAGGAGAAAAAGGATGTCGTCGATGCCAAGAAAATCAGGTTGGAGAACCGCAATGAGGTTATCATTGATTTGGTCGGGAATAGCGGATGTGTGCTGCATTTTTCGATTCTTAATTTCCAATAGATTTATTTCAAATCACGTGGTAAGCCGGAGGGAATGTTCCTTCTCCGGCTTTCTTTTTATTTATCTGTTATCGGCTTCTTTTTTCCGATAAGAGGAAGGAGATATTCCCATAACTTTGGTAAAGACACGGGAGAAATAGGCCTGCTCCTCGAATCCGAGCCGCATCGCAATTTCGTTCAGTTTCATATCCGTAAGTTCGATATACTGACAGGCTTTCTGTATTTTTAGGCGTGTAAAGTAATTGATGGGGGAAGTACCCGTTTCTTTCTGGAATAAGGTGGAAAAGTGAGATTCCGAATATTTGAAATATTCCGCTAAATCTTTTAAGGTCAGATTGGTTTCCACGTGTTCTTGTAAGTAATAGATAACTCGCATCGAGAATGAATTTTCTTTGTGGGTCGGAAGATCGATATGGCGGAACTGTTCCTGAAAAATGAAAGTTGAGAGAAACGTATATAAGCACATGGATGAATAAGCCAGATATTCTTTTATGTAACCTCTGGCAAAACTACTGTATATCTCTTCGAATAGACGGATGCGGACGAGTTGCCGTACATGTTCGTCTGCTAATATTTCTTGAGGAGCGGGGTTGGGAGAAAGGAATGATTCGGTTAGCTTACCACAGAAATGAATCCAATAGATTGTCCAAGGATCATGGCTGTCCGCCTCAAATGAATAAGGGACATGGGGAGGTACGATGATATACTGATTTTTCTGTACGGTACTTCTCCCGCCGGGCCTTTTACCTATATGGAGAACAGTCCGGTTTCTTATAAACCGACCGGTTTTATCGGAGGGGCGGGACATGGTTGTATCTTTACGGCCGGTAGTGAGAACTATTGGAAAGCCGCGACCAATTCAATTTCCGTCCGGCATATGTTTGAACGCAGGGTCTCTTTCTATCCGTCCGGCTTTGATAAAGACGGCTATTTGTTTACGAACACCTATTTAGGAGATTACCCGATGTTCCTGCCCGGAGGAAAGGAACAGATCGCCGGTGAATATCAACCCGGGTGGATGTTGCTTTCGTATGGAAAAAAAGTGAGCGTATCTTCTTCGCTGGAAGGTTATCCGGCAGAAAATATAGTGGATGAGGACGCCCGTACGGCTTGGGTCGCCCAATCGAACCGTGATATGGAGTGGGCACAAGTAGATTTGCAACGGCTTTCGTCTATCCATGCTATTCAGGTGAATTTCGATGAATACGGGGCTAATCAAAAAGGTGCTGTCTCCGGAGTTTACCAGAGCTATCTGATTTACGCTTCGGTAAATGGCGAAGATTGGTCTTTGGTGGTGGACTATGGTACAAAGAAAACAGACACTCCTCATGATTATATCGAATTTGAAGAACCGTTCAAAGCCCGGTATATCAAGTTGCAAAACAAGGAGTATACGGTGTCGGAAAATTTTTCCGTACGCGATTTGAGAATTTTTGGAAAAGGTCAGGGGAGTACTCCGCGTGCCGTAAATGATTTCACGGTGGAAAGGGATGAGGCCGATCCGTGCAAGGCGCGTCTTTGTTGGGAGGCTGTTCCGGATGCTCAGGGGTATATTGTCCGCTACGGAATAGCCGGAGACAAGTTGTATAATAATTTCCAGGTGATGGGAGAAAATACGTTGGAAATCGGAAGTCTGAATAAAGGGGTTGCTTATTACTTTACGATAGATGCCTATAATGAGAACGGTATTACTCGGACTTCCCGGATAAAAGTTTGCCGTTAATCAACAGACTTCTTTTTACCTCTTCAGCTTTCCCACAAACATCAGGTTATTGTCGTTCTCATGGAGCGTAGCAGCCAATTCTTTCAGTTGGGCTTTCGCTTCGGGAGGACATTTGCCGGAGGCGAGATGGGCTTCGATCATTTCCTGAAGTGCAGCCGGTTCGACATTGAAAATGAATCTGCCCTTGTTGAAGTGGTTGTTCGGATTGGGAATCGGGAGATTCCCGTAGAAGTCGTTGACCAGGTGATATTGGGAAGATGACATTTTCATCTTATCTACCAGTATGTCTCCTCCGGGTGTGAACCGGCCTTTATCCCAAGTGTAGTAGTGGATGAGGATATGATTAGGCAGTTCCGTGTAGATATGGATAGGTTTTTGGGCAAAACCGGGGAAGTTCATCGTGAAACGGGGGATCAGTTTGTTTGCTTCCGTATCGTATGTGAAAGTCGTGTCGATGCCGGTATAAAAGAAGTCGAATGTCCCGGTATTTCGGTAGGAAAATATCTCATTGTCGAAATTTCCTGCCAACATATAGTCGAGTGCCGGTATCTGTGATAGGATGTTCCCGTCCGTGTCCATCCGGAAAGCGATCGGCGTCCCTTCTTCAAAAGGCATGTGTACGACCGAGAGCGTACCGTCGGCATTGACCTCGATTTTCGGTTTGTTGATTTGTCCGGGAAGATTGATATCTTTTATCCATTTCCCGTCAAGGCCGTACATCATGATTTTCTTCCCATAAAAGAGAGAGAGGAATATATGGCCGCCTCGTTCGTCGATACTCCCGTCGTAGATAGTCACCGGATACTCGCCCGGTCCGTTTCCCATTGCACCTATGTTGCAGAGGAATTTTCCGTCCTTGTCGTATAGCTTGACCACGTTGGATTGCTGTCGTACGCAAATGTAGTTATCGCTCACCTCGATCCACCAGGCCTTGAACAGGGCCTCGTCGGAGGTTTCAAAACGCACGATCCGGCAATCTTCGACCAGTTCGCTAAGTGGGATATCAATCGTATCGCCTGCCGCTTTCAGGTCGCAGATGTAAAGCGGGCCGTCCGGGTTTTCGATTATCCTGACACTGCCGTCGTCAGTTACCAACGATTTCGGAACGGAGGAATTACAACTTGCAAGGCTTGCCAGAAGGAAAACGATAGCGGGAAGGAATGCTTTTGTTTTCATATTCACGTAGATTTAAGTGATTATAAAAACAAAGGTATGAATAATTCGTAGATACGAACTATTCATACTTATATAATAATTAAATGATTAATGTAAATTAACGGATGAACAACAGTTCCCTATATTTCGGCAACGGCCACATCTGGTTATCGACCATCAGCTCCAGGTCGTCGATGTGGCTACGGATTTCGTCCAGATAGGGAGCGACGGTATCATGGTAAGCGATCGCTTTGGTACGCAAATCCGTGATACGGTTTGCTTTTTTGCGGGCTTCCACCATTTCGTCCACCATGCGAGTGACGGAACAGATATGTCCGGCAATCTTGCGAACCAGGCGTCGGGGCTCTTCCGACATATCGTCATATTCCGGATATCCGCCGAAAGTCTCTTTCAGCTTGGCGATGTTGTCCAATAGCAATGACTGGTAGCGGACGGCAACCGGGATGATATGGTTGAGCGATAGGTCGCCAAGGACACGAGCTTCGATCTGTACCTTTTTGATATAGATTTCCCATTTCACTTCGTTGCGGGCTTCCAATTCCTTTTCGCTCAGTACACCCGTTTCCTTGAACATCCGGATAACTTCCGGTTTCAGGTAAGCATCGTATTGTAACGGAACGCTGTTTTCGCAATCCAGGCCGCGGCGGGCAGCTTCTTCCTTCCATTCGTCGCCGTAGCCGTTCCCGTCGAAACGGATCGGTTTGGATTCCTTGATATAGGCTTTCAGCACTTCGAAGATGGCGGCCTCTTTGCTCTTTCCTTCGGCACGCAAGGCTTCGACATCCTGTTTGAACTGGTGGAGCTGGTAGGCTACGGCAGAGTTCAGTGCCAACATCGCTGAACCGCAGTTGGCCGACGATCCCAATGCACGGAATTCGAAACGGTTTCCGGTGAAAGCAAAAGGAGAGGTGCGGTTACGGTCCGTATTGTCTAACAGCAGTTCAGGGATCTGTCCGAAGCCGAGATGCAGGCGTTTCTTGTCGTCCACCTCGATAGCGTCTTCGATGGAACAGTTCTCGAACTTGTCCAGAATTTCGGTGATCTGTGTTCCTAAGAAGGATGAGATGATGGCGGGAGGCGCTTCGTTGGCGCCCAGGCGGTGCGCGTTGGTAGCCGAAGCGATACTGGCTTTCAGCAAGGCGTTGTATTTATAAACGGCCATCAGCGAGTTGACCACGAATGTGATGAAACGCAGGTTGTCTTCCCGGTCCTTTCCCGGAGAGAAGAGGTTGATACCCGTATCGGTTCCCATCGACCAGTTGCAGTGCTTGCCCGAACCGTTCACACCCATAAAAGGCTTTTCGTGGAGCAGCACGCGGAAGTTGTGGCGGCGGGAAACACGTTTCATCACCGACATCAACAATTGGTTGTGGTCGTTGGCGAGGTTGCATTCCTCGTAAATAGGCGCTAGCTCGAACTGGTTCGGGGCAACCTCGTTATGGCGTGTCTTGACTGGGATGCCCAACTTGTAGCATTCTGTTTCCAGGTCTTTCATAAACTCCTGTACACGGGAGGGAATGGCTCCGAAATAGTGGTCGTCCAATTGCTGGTTCTTCGCGCTTTCGTGTCCTAAGAGAGTACGTTCCGTCAGCGACAGGTCGGGACGGGCGGAATAGAGGTCTTCGTCTACCAGGAAATACTCCTGTTCCCAACCTAAATAGGTGATGACTTTATTGACGTCTTCGTTGAAATAATGGCAGACATCTTTGGCAGCCTTGTTCAAGGCTTCGATGGAGCGGATCAGCGGGGTCTTGTAGTCCAGCGCTTCACC
>ENA-UEOR01000246-UEOR01000246.1-human-gut-metagenome-genome-assembly--contig:-NODE-246-length-31455-cov-18.086271_pt1 | contig 31455 bp, 23 predicted proteins | sample MGYA00242887_ERZ507890 | MGnify/ENA primary metagenome ERZ507890 (study PRJEB26167, sample SAMN06115431) | human gut metagenome | host: Homo sapiens | place: China:Guizhou | collected 2014-10-21...
TTCTCGTCCACCGTCGCTTCCTTACGTGTAGCCCGCAACTTGGATGCCCCGATGCGTATGCCGAACTGCTTGCGGCATTCCGGACATTCGAAAACAAGCGACTGCCCGTCTTCATACTGGGTTTCGTCAAAAGTGATGTAATGATCACATTTAGGACAGCGTACTCTTTTCATTCCTTGTATTCCTTACTTGATATGATAAACCCATGCAGACGCAAACTCTTCCGACCGGTCGCTCAAAGCGTTCATCTTGGCATGTGCTTCCGCTTCGGATGCAAATCCGGGGAAGACCACACGCACCATATTTCCTTTTTTATATACTTGCGCCTCTTTGTAACCTTCCTTATGAAGCCGTTCGACATAACTCTCTGCGTTCTTTTCCGAAATGGCACTGGCCACCACAACGCAATAGCCGCTTTTCAGTGCCGCCGCGTCCTCCGTCTTTTGGACAGGTTCCGGTCGGGCAACGGCCGTTCCTGCGCCTTCCACATCCGTTTCCATACCCTTGGCCTGTATCTCTTCGGGCTTACCGAAAGCTTCGGGTACGGTTTCCTGTACCGCAGGCATCCACGTCAGACGGGCGAAATCAGCTTGGTTCGCGGAAGACACTCCCGTGTTCTTGGCATCGGGAGACATCAGGAAAAACAAGAGCACCACGGCAGCCACGGCAGCAATGTTTTGCAGCCACACCGTCTTCAGCCGGATGGTGATTTCGCCGCGTGCCACAGGCTCGCTTTCCGTTGCAGCCGCTTCGGGCTTTCTTTCGGGAACCGTACGCGACACCGCCTTTTCCGCTTGCAAAGGTTCGAACAGCAAGGCATCCAAACCATAATAAGCCGGACAGACCGTACCGGCCTGACAAGGTGAAAACTCCACATTGTTCCGCTCATCCAACATCAATACCCCGATGCTCCCAAGATCGTACGTGCCCGTCTCCCACAATTCCTGTTGCAGGTCGCGGATCTGTTCCCCGAGCATGGCTCTCGCCTCGGTGTCGGAACAATCGTATGCTTCCACGTATGAACGAACCAACAATCCGTCGTCGGCTTTCAGGCGTTCGTTGAACCCCACCGTACGGATAGGGGGTAAAAACAGATTTTCTTCTTCCACGTATTTGGCCGGAGCATTGCAAGTCACAAATCCCCCGATTTGCGGGACCACCACGCAATCGTGGTCCAGCAACAATATCTCGATATGTTTTACTAACTCTTTCACACTACAAATTTACGGCTTTCCCGTGGACATTGCTAATTTTTGCAGAAAAAGTTATCAAATATTTCAGCTTGTATTGTTGATAGCTCTATTTTTCATTACTTTTGCCTACAGTTAAAGCAACGAAAATATGAATATAGCGATTGTAGGCAGCGGCTACGTAGGTTTGGTAACCGGTGCATGTTTTGCCGAGATAGGGGTCAATGTCACTTGCGTGGACGTGGACCGGAATAAAATTGAAAAGCTCAAACAAGGTGAAATCCCTATTTACGAACCGGGCCTGAAGGAGTTGGTACAGAAGAATCAAAAAGCAGGGCGGTTGGACTTCACCACTTCACTCGAAAGCGTGCTCGACAAGGTGCAGGTGATATTCAGTGCCGTGGGAACTCCCCCCGACGAAGACGGAAGCGCGGACTTGAAATACGTCCTACAAGTTGCTCGAACAATCGGCAGATATATGACTGATTACAAATTGGTTGTTACCAAGAGTACCGTTCCCGTCGGTACGGCGCAGAAAGTACGCCACGCCATTCAGGAAGAGTTGGACGAACGGGGACTCGACATCGCTTTCGATGTGGCCTCCAATCCGGAATTCCTGAAAGAAGGCAACGCCATCAGCGACTTCATGAGTCCGGACCGCGTGGTGGTAGGCGTGGAGTCTGAAAAAGCCAAGGAACTGATGACCAAACTCTACAAACCTTTTCTTATCAACAATTTCCGAGTGATATTCATGGACATTCCCTCTGCCGAGATGACGAAATACGCCGCTAACTCCATGTTGGCCACACGCATCTCATTCATGAACGACATCGCCAATTTGTGTGAACGCGTGGGAGCGGATGTCAACATGGTGCGCAACGGTATCGGAGCCGACACCCGTATCGGCCGCAAATTCCTGTATGCCGGATGCGGCTACGGAGGCTCTTGTTTTCCCAAAGACGTGAAGGCACTCATCAAAACGGCCGAGCAGAACGGCTACGAAATGACGGTACTGAAAGCCGTAGAGGCCGTGAACGAACGCCAGAAGTCCATCCTCTTCCACAAGCTGGACACGGCATGGCAACATGAGTTGGCTGGCAAGACCGTCACATTGTGGGGACTGGCTTTCAAGCCTGAGACGGACGACATGCGCGAAGCACCGTCCCTCGTTCTTATCCGGAAATTACTGGAAGCCGGATGCACGGTCCGTGTCTACGACCCGGAAGCCATGGATGAATGCCGCCGCCGTTTGGGCGATGCAGTCATTTATGCCCGCGACATGTACGAAGCGGCATTGGATGCCGACGCGCTGCTTTTGGTGACCGAATGGAAGGAATTCCGCCTGCCGGCTTGGGGCGTGCTGAAGAAGACGATGAGCGGACGGCTCATCATCGACGGGCGCAACGTATATGACGCTGACGAAGTACGCGAAGCCGGATTTGAATACCATTGTATCGGAAAGTAATGAAATGGATACATCATATTATATACGGTAGTCTTTTAGTGTCCGTGGCAGCATGGACAAGTTGCGGCACAAGGGACAACCGGACTCCAAACGGGGATACTCCCGAACCGGAAGACCAGGAGGCCAAAAAAGCTTTGCAGGGAATATGGATCGACCAGGAGACCGAGACCGTTTCGTTCTGCGCTAAAGGGGACACCATCTATTACCCCGATACGGCCAACGTACCGGTACGTTTTTTTATCCGTAAGGACACTTTGTTTTTGGCCGGAGGAGGCGATACGACCGCTTATCCCATAGACAAGAGGGGAAATCACCTTTTCCACTTCCATTCGGCCACGGGCGACGTCGTGAAGCTCGTCCGATCGGAAGACCCGAACGACAGTATCTATTTCATCGGCAAGCCGCCACGCTCACCTATAATGAAGTCGTAAAAAAAGACACAGTAGTGTTCCATGGCGGCGAGCGTTACCACTGCTATGTCTATGTCAACCCCTCACGCTTGAAAGTATATAAGACAAGTTATACGGACGAGGGTATCGCCGTGGAAAATGTGTACTACGACAACGTGATTCACATCTGCGTGTACAAAGGAAAGGTGTGTTTGTTTTCACGGGACTATACCCGGAAAAGCTTCACCGGGCTCGTACCGAGCGGTTTCCTGAATCAGGCCATCCTGTCGAACATGGTATTTTCCGAAGCCGGTCCGCGCGGATGCCATTTCAATGCCACGGTATGCATCCCCGACGACGCCAGTTGTTATATGGTCAATATCTGTGTAGGATACGACGGCAAGCCGACGATGGAACTTCTCGAGTATTAACCCCTGCCACACCATCATGAACAGAGCACACAAGATTTTAAGCGTCCTTTTATTGGGGAGCTATGGTTTGGGCATTCAATTACTGGATGCCCAAACCGTTTCCGGAAGAATCACGGACCGGGAATCCAGCCCGGTAACAGGGGCTGCGGTAGTATTGCAGACTCCAGATTCCATATTCGTCAGTGCCGCCGTATCGGATGCCGACGGCCGTTTCACCCTGTCGGCCCAACCGGAGCAGTATCGCCTGATTGTACAACACCTTTTATATCGTTCACGAACCGTAAACGGAACGGGAAAGGATGTAGGGACCATTGTACTGCAACCGGCTGACCGCACCATCGGTGAGGTTGTGGTCAAAGCCGAACGCCCCTTAGTAAGGGTGGAAGAGGGGAGGTTGAACTATGATTTGGAACAAATCGTCCGGGACAAAGTCGTCAACAACACCTACGAGGCCTTGCAGAGGTTGCCCGGCGTGCAAGAGATAGGAGGCAAATTGACCTTGGCCGGTGCCGGAGATGTCACGGTCATCCTGAACGGCAAACCCACTACGATGGATGCGGGACAGTTGGAGACCCTTTTGCGGAATACCCCAAAAGCCGCAGTATTTAAATTTTTTTCGTTTATATTTGCATATACAATCCTGACAAATAAAGGGCATGATACTGACTTACTATTGCATTATCACGATGATAATCATCGCCTACCTGCTCGGCTCGATCCCCAGCGCCGTATGGATAGGCAAAAAATATTACGGCATCGACATCCGGGAACACGGCAGCAAAAACGCCGGTACGACCAACATGCTGCGGGTACTGGGACGCCGAGCAGCCCTGCCGGTCTTTCTGCTGGATTTCCTCAAGGGATTCGTCGCGGTCACATTGACCGAGATCCTCAAATACGACGCCTACATCAACGATATGTGGCTGATAAATATCAAGATCATCGCCGTATTCGCCGCCGTGCTCGGACACATCTTCCCCATTTTCGCGGGATTCCGGGGCGGCAAGGGCGTGGCGACCCTGGTAGGGGCGATTACGGGTATTTATCCGCCGGTAGTACTGCTCTGCTTCGCCGTATGGGTCGTGATCCTGATGATGACGCACTACGTTTCACTCGCCTCGATCGTGGCCGGCTGCTGCTTTCCGGTCTTCACGATCGCTTCGCCCAAAGTGAACCAATCGGTGCCTTTCATCGTCTTCTCGTTCGTCACGGCCGTTCTGCTGCTCTACACCCACCGCAAAAATATCGTTCGGCTGAAAAACGGCACGGAATCCAAAATATACATCTGGAAGCCCCATCGAAAAGCGGACAAATAGCACGGTAAAAACGATTCGCTTGTTTGGCGAATCGTTTTTTATCGAATAAGGTCCGAAACCGGAACCATATCCGAATAGGCACAAAAAAATCCGACTGCTCCATCTCCTGCCCCAACGGTCATTCGGATCGCTTCATCCGCCCGTTTCAGATCGGACATTCAATCCACGGTAAATAGCGAGCCGGAAATCGCCATTATTCAACACGCTTGTATTGTCCGATTTCGATCTATTTGTGTCTGTTTCCGCTGCGATCCGATCTGTCGAAACCGGCTGAAACGGCCTTGTAAAATAAAAACGAAGGCATCCCCGAATTCTTCCGACAAAAAACGGGTATTTTACCGATTGGATAGATTTTCATATATTTGCTCGCAACGAATACCGATTTGTACGAACTGTCAAAAAGCGAAACACACGAAATTTGCTTTGTTCCCGGCATATATTATCTTTGCCGGAAGAGGTTAAGAAGAATAACCCGAATCCGGCCGGACACCAGTCCCCCCGGGACAGGCGTTTCGCCCTAAAAATTGAATTATCCACTACTTGATACCGAAAATTCTATGTTACGCGAAAACCTGATTAATATTTACGAAACCAGCTTCCGGGAGAACTATGCACTGCCGGCATTGACCGACTATTTCAAGCAGGAGAACTTCACCTACCTGGAAATGGGCGCCGAGATCGCCAAGCTGCATCTGCTCTTCGACGAGGCGGGCATCCGGCAGGGCGACCGAATTGCGCTGATCGGCCGCAACAATCCCCGCTGGTGCATCACCTACATCGCCACGATCACTTACGGCGCGGTCATCGTGCCCATTCTGCAGGATTTCCATGCCAACGACGTGATCCACATCATCAACCATTCGGAAAGCCGACTGCTTTTCCTGGGCGACACGTTCTGGGACGCGATCGAAGCCGACCAGATCCGGAAAGTCGAAGCCGTCTTCTCGCTCACAGACCTGAACGCGATCTACGAGCGCCGGGATCCGAAGAAGCTGACGGATTTCCAGAAGAACCGCGAAAATCACTTCCGCAAAGCCTATCCGAAAGGGTTCGGACCGGAGCATATCCGCTTTCACAAGATTCCCAACGACCGGATGATCCTGCTCAACTACACCTCGGGAACGACCGGATATTCGAAAGGCGTCATGCTCTCGGTCAATAACCTGACGGGCAACGTGCTCTTCGCCCGAGGAGCCATAAACACCCAAACCGGCACGAACTATTTCCAGCGCGGCGGACGCACGCTCTCGTTCCTGCCTCTGGCACACGCCTACGGCTGTGCATTCGACTTTCTCGCGCCGCTGGCCGTCGGAGGCCACATCACCCTGCTGGGCAAAATTCCCACTCCGAAGATCCTGATCGAAGCCATGCAGGTCGTGCGCCCCACGATCATTTGCTGCGTACCCCTGATTCTCGAGAAAGTCTATCGCAAACAGGTACTGCCGCTGCTCGAAAAGGGGCCGATGAGTATCGCTATGAAGATTCCGCTGCTGAATACCGCCCTGCGCTCGGTAATCCGCAAGAAGATGATGGAATCGTTCGGCGGAGAGGTGAACATCTTCATCGTGGGCGGTGCACCGATGAATATGGAAACCGAAGCATTTCTGATGAGTATCAAATTCCCGATCACGATTGGATACGGCATGACCGAATGCGCTCCGCTCATCAGCTTCACTCCCGACAACGAATTCAAGGCCGGTTCCTGCGGGCGTTTCCTCTCGGAATTTATCCAGGTGAAGATCGACTCGCCCGATCCCGAACACGTCGCGGGCGAGATCCTGGTGCACGGCGAGCACGTCATGATGGGTTACTACAAGAACGAGGAGGAAACCCGGAAGGTCCTGGACGAAAAAGGGTGGCTCCATACGGGCGACATCGCCACGATGGATCCGGACGGCACGCTTTACATCCGCGGCCGCTCGAAAACCATGATACTCACGGGAAGCGGACAGAACATTTACCCCGAAGAGATCGAAGACAAACTCAACAACATGTATATGGTCCAGGAATCGCTGGTTCTGGAGCACAACGGTCGTTTGACGGCATTGGTCGTTCCCGACTTCGAACAGGCGGAGCTCGAAGGGATCGATAAAGAGGAACTGCCCCGAATCATGGAAAACAACCTCAAGGAACTCAACAAACTGTTGGCATCCTACGAACAGGTCGCAAGCATCACGGTCTATCCCACCGAATTTGAAAAGACGCCCAAACGCAGCATCAAGCGCTACCTATACAATACGGCTCTGCTGGAGAAATAGGCCGATTCGATGACGCACGAAAAATCGCTATCGAAGGGTTTTCCGCCGACAATCCGACAAGTTTCCCTTCGAAACAGCTTGCCGCCTTTTCAGGCGGCAAGCTGTTTCGAAGGCTCCTCGGAAATCTTCGCAATAGTCCGTACGATTGTCCTTACCTTTCACTATCTTTGCAGAAAACAGGATGCGCCTCGGAAAACGATGAACAAGTTCCCGTTTTCTTCTCGGCTTTCACTATCTTTGTATTTGTAGAAGATAGGATGCGGTTCGGCAATCTTTGCGTGCAAGCCTGCACGATTGACCTCACCTTTCACTATCTCTGACACCGAACATTTCGCCTCGACAAAATGCAAATAAATTTGCGTTTGCCTCCGGCTTATCGCTATCTTTGCCAATATGAAATTCAGCAGCAAACAAATGATCGGAGAAAACCTCCTGTACCTGATGGTATGGATGGTGATTATCCTAGTACCGGTCCTCAACTCGAAAATGCTCGAAGAGGTACACGTCAGTCTGGAGAACATTCTGATCGCCTGGCTAAAAATCGCACCTTATCTGCTGATCTTCATCATCCACAACAGCCTGATCGCTCCCAGACTGTTACTGCGAAAACATCGTTATGTATGGTATCTGGTCGTCAATCTGCTGACCATTACGGCCGTTTTCTCGCTGGTCGCCATCTATGAAAAATACGCTCCATACGACACCGAACCCTACATCCTGAACGGCAAAGCGTCATTCACCGATCTGGCGATCTATTGGAACATCCTGCTGGGATTCTTCATGACGGGCCTGAACATGGGTATCAAACTGCTGTATCGCTCCCTGCGCGACGAACAGCAAATGGAGGAGCTCAAACGTCAGAACCTGCAAGCGGAAATGGATTATCTGCGATACCAGATCAACCCCCATTTCTTCATGAATACGCTCAACAATATCCACGCCCTGATCGACATAGATACCGAATACGCGAAAAGCGCCGTCATCGAACTGTCCAAGATGATGCGGTACGTTCTCTACGAATCGGGCAGCGAAACCATATCGCTCAAAAAGGACATCCAATTCATCGAGAACTACATCGAGTTGATGCGCATCCGTTACGACAGCAGCATCGATATATGCTTGGATTATCCGGCCACGATCCCGAACAAAGTGGCCATCCCGCCCCTGCTGCTGATCGTATTCGTCGAAAACGCGTTCAAGCACGGAGTAAGTTATAACCACGCCTCGTTCATCCATATCCGAATCGGCTACCGGGACGACGCGGTGACGGCCGTCATCAGCAACAGCCGTCACGAAAAATCCCGGCCGGGTACTACGGGTATCGGACTCGAAAATGTCAAAAAACGGCTGGCATTGATTTACCAGGACAACTATACGCTCTCAATCGACGATTCCGATCCGGCCGTCTATACCGTCAAACTCATAATCCCCATCATGCCATGCTGAAATGTATCGCCATAGATGATGAGCCGCTGGCACTGCGGCAATTACAGGGTTATATCGCCAAAATCAATTTTCTGAAGCTCGAAAAAGCATTCACCAACGCCATCGAAGCCCAGCAATATCTAGCCGGGAATCCGATCGACCTGATTTTCGTGGATATCAACATGCCCGACCTGAGCGGTGTGGAGTTCGTACGTTCGCTCGTCAGCCGCCCGATGATTATCTTCACGACGGCTTATTCGGAATACGCCGTCGAGGGATTCAAACTCGATGCGATCGACTACCTGCTCAAACCGTTCAGCTTCGCTGATTTCAGCCGCTCGGCAGCCAAGGCGCAGTCGCTGTACGAACTGCTGGCCTATCGGAAGACACAAGGAAACGCTCCTGCCCCGGAAGCCACTCCACGCGACCGGGAGTACATCTCGATCAAAGCCGACTACAAAACGACACTGGTACGCATCAGCGACATCGTTTATCTGGAAAGCGAAGGCGAATACGTACGGCTCCATCTGGACGACCGATCGACCATCACGACTCTTTTCCGGCTCAAGAACATGGAAGCGGCCCTGCCGTCGGAAATGTTCATGCGGGTCCATCGCTCCTACATCGTCAATCTACAACGTATCAGGAGCTACGTAAAAGGCCGGGTTTTCGTAAGCGACAGCGAATACATCCCCATCGGCGAGAACTACCGGGAAACGTTCCAACGGTACATCGAAACCCATTACCAGAATCTATAACGGAGAATCGCGTCCGAAATCTTGAGGAAAAATCGTACCCGTCCCGGAACGGGCATTCGACAGCCCGGCAGCAGACAACAAAGCGCGATCATATGCTTTCGGGGTACCTATGGGAGGCAAACATATGGCGGTGTGTCATAAAGGCGCACTGTTACGTCATTATCGGGATGCGAGTTAAATCATTTACGACAGTAAATTCCTGTTGCCCTTGCCCTCAATGCCTCGCTCTGCATCCATTCTGACTCCCCTTAAGGATTGTGCTCGACACAGTCCCTTGTCGGCATTACAGACGCGGCCACAGCCAGCAGACAAGCCCCCTCGAATTCGATACTGTGAGCATGGGATAACGATATATGGAAAGATATGAATCCCCAATATAAACTCTGCATTCCCAGAGTACAGGCACGCTTGCCACCAACCCCGACTATGAGGGGCGAATCTTATTTGCGATCGGCCAGGCAGCTCTGAATATCCAGACTGACCGGCTCACCGTTGAGAGAAAAAGAGAGTGTGCAATCCTCGAAAGCGGTAAGTTTCTCGAACTGCAAAATAACGGTGGAATTATCGCCCCAAATTGCATCGACACTCTTTGCCTGGAAGGTTTTACCACTGTTATAAAGCACCACATCTTCGATTGAAAGTCCGTTGGTTTCATCACGGTCGGATGCAGGGATTTCAATTTTGATAGTTGTTTTGCCGTGTTTGTTGTTCAAACTCAAAAATTTGGGAGTTGCATGGGCGCTTCCTATCGCCAACAGAGCGGCAGCGCACGAAAGAATAATTTTTTTCATAGCAAATGAATTTGAAGTAAAGTAAAAGGGGCGATTTCCAATTGTTACGAAATAATATCCAAGATACGAAATAATGTCTTTTACTATATGCAGAAGATTCCGATATTTTTACAATAAATTATTGTGGGGGGGGGCTTTTACTCTTTTCGGTACAAAACTAATATAAAAATCCCCCCCCCAAATATTTTGATTAAATTAACCAAAATATATCCGAATGCAAAAGTATCGGGAAAAATCCATGCGCATCAGGCCCGCATAAAGCCTATGACTTACAAGCGGGGAAAACGGTCCATACGGGTATATCGCCCCTCGGCATACTCGTAACAATAGTGCACCAGGCCGTTGGTCAGGACCACGTAACGGGCCCCCAGCACCGAATTGTACCGGACGGCCTGCGCCAGCACCTGACGGTCTATTCCGATCCCGGCAGCCTTGCACTCGACGAGCATCAGCGGACAGGCCCGATCGTCCACGACCACCACATCGGCACGCTGCGGAGATCCGTTCATCGCTACGGCATACTCCTGAACGATCCGCATGGGCTGTGCTCCGCAATGGGAAATCAGAAACCCGATCAAATGACGGCGCACCCACTCCTCGGGAGTCAGCACCAGGTAGATTCCCCGAAGCGGGTCCCAGACGGTCGTCTGCTCCCCGCGCTGCGAAATCCGCAATTTGACGGCAGGAAAATTGAGCCGGGGATAGTCGGGAGTCATATTCGGAAAAAATTAGTAACTTTACAGGGACAAATATACGAAAAGGCGACGGAATCCGTATCGCCCCGCGTACAAAGAGCGCCAAGCCGCAGAGCACAGCGCAAAGCGGGAGCGAACGTACGGGTTCGCAGACAAAGAGTGCCGATCGTATCTTATTACTTAACTAAACAGCGAAAGGCGGACGGCGGGTCCAACTCGTCCGCATCCGCCCGAGCCGCATAAAAAATTTATCGCCTTATGAAGAGTCTTTTGACCTTGCTCCTTCTCTCTTCCGCATGGATGGCCTGCGCCCAGGATTACGCTTCGCCGGAGCCGGTCGAGATAGGCAAGGAGCTTTCCCGCACCACCTTCGTCGTCTATCCGACGGCAGAAGAAGCCGCCGCCGGATCGCGCGAAGCCTCCAAATACTTCACCCCGCTGGCAGAGTGGGAAAAGACGACGACCGAAGCCGGCACGGAGTTTTCCACGAAATTCACGGTGCCTTTCGCCTGGGTAAACCGCCAGGTGCTCCTGCATGTGGAGTGGGCTTCGTCGGCCTACGAAATTCGCCTGAACGGGAAGGTCGCGGGGTATTGCCAGAACGGGAGCAATCCGGCGGATTACAACTTCACCAAACAGATCCGGGAAGGGGTCAATAATCTGACGATCAAGGTGCTGTCCAATCCAGCAAGCGCCGTACTCGAGAGTTGGACGCATCCCTCCGAACCGGCGTTAGGCAGTTGCTACGTATTTTCCCAGCCGACCATCCGCATCCGCGACCTGTTCACCAAAACGTACCGAAACGGCAGCGTCTTCAACGGCGAGGTCGGCATCGTGGTGAAAACCGACGCGCTGAATCCCAAGAAAGCGAAAATCCACTACGAACTGCTGACGCCGCAGGACGAAGTCGTGACATACGGCAGCCAGGAGATCGAACTCGACATGCGCAGGGAAGACACCCTGCGTCTGGTCGCCCAGATTCCCGATACGATGGTATGGAGCGCCCGCAACCCGATACTTTACACCCTGCGGCTCAAGACACAGACCGAAGGCCGTTATACGGAGTACGTATCGCTCAAGGTCGGCTTCCGCACCGTCGGCAACACCCGGGGGCAGTTGGCGATCAACGGGTATCCGGCAGCACTCAAGGCCGTACCCGACCTGGGTACGACCGTATCGCCGAGCCAACTGCTCGAATGGAAGGAACAGGGGTACAACCTGATTCTGCTTCCGGCAGGCGGCGTATCCGGTGCGCTGTACGACCTTTGCGACCGATATGGCTTCTATGTCGTCGAACAGGCTCCGATCAACACCAGCCGCAGCGGTATGTCCCGCCGCAAGGGAGGGAATCCCAGCAACGATCCCGCATGGCAGGCGGCCTATATCGCCCGTATCGAGGAGAGCTACCACACCACGAAACTGCATCCGTGCGTCGTAGCATTCTCGCTCGCCGAAGATTCCGCCAACGGAATCAACCTCTACGAAGGTTATCTCCACCTCAAGGGCCTCGAAAAGGAGCGCCCGGTTCTCTACCCCGATGCCGGCGGAGAGTGGAACAGCGACAAACTCCGGCTGTCGGCCGAACAATAAGGTTTCTGTCAAAGGATAAAAAGAGGCTGTGTCAAAACATCCTTTTTGAAAAATCCCCCCCCTGTTACAACTATCTGTAGCAGGGGCAAATCCTTCTATTTCGCATTATGACATACTCCTCTTTTTGGCATACAGGAACGAAGCAAGCCCCCTCGAAATACGATGGCACTGATAGCACGATACACCGGCATGCAGGCAACAAGCGCCCTGCTTTTGCCGCAGAAAGGCCACTCCTTATGCTCAGAACCGAATTCGCACCAGGGATCACAGGTCCCAATGCCGGAAATCATGTACCCAGCATCAAAAAAAAAACGAACAATCGCCCGAATGAACCGCACAGCCAATAAAAACCATATAGTCTACATCACAAGAACAACTGCCCCGTACAAACAACATATATATCCGTATAAAAAAACCGTATAACCGACGTCATGAACCCATACTTCGCAGCGAGATTCACAGGACCTGGGCCGAATACAGGATTATAGGTCTGGACCGAAAATCAAATGCCGCCCCCTTCACGGACCTTGACTTTCCGGCACAATTCGGTCTGACATCGTTCCCGAAATCCAAATAAGACCGATCCTTTTTCGATCATCATCGTTCAAAACACAAATGGACGGATCCACCCTTTCGGCCGGGACTGGTGCGCCCACAAAACCATCCATCACCGCTCCCATATCGCCCGATAAGAAAAGCCACTCCGGAGCTACCAACAATACGCTCCAACCAATAACAAACTCCCCGAATCAGCCGGTAACTCTCCCCGGTAGCAAACAAAATGCCCAGGACCTCCGGAAAACATTTCCGGACCGGCCGTAAGCACGCCCAATTAACAGAAAAAAGCTTCTCTCGACAGACAATCCGAGCAACAAAAAGAGGGGAAGAGATCGCTCTCTTCCCCTCCGGGATTCCGTTACTCATCGAAGATCGACGAATAACTGTTCGACTTCAAATTATCGAATATTATCAGTGATATTCTTCAACTGTGCATCCACATCGAAATCCACGTTCACCGTCGCCTCCTTTTTAGGCGTATTGAAGATAGTGGCTTTTCCATGGTCCATACGCTCACGCTCGATCTGAATAAACGAAGCCTGGCTGAAGCGGATCGGAGCAGAGAGGCTCACTTTCGATACGGTCGATACACTGGACTTATCCTCGCGCTTATCGTCGAAACCATCGGTCGGAGCAGTATCGATATCCCCCTGGTGGTCAGGATCGTTCATCATGATTGTTTCGTAGCCCAACGGTCCCCAAGCACCGGTTTCGTCCTGACCTGCATAGTAGAAGCCCCAAGGACCTACTCCCGGCGGGGAACAACGACCGTGCTTAGCATCCTTATAGATGGCTACAAACGGATAATTCTCGAAATAATCGAAGATCAACATATCCGGCAGAGGCAGATCGCCACCACGAGGAGCATGGACAAAGACCCACGTGTGAGCAGTTTCCTCACTAGTCGGCTCCGCTTGGTAAACGCATACATACTGCACTCCCTTATAGTCCTTCCAAGCCGAGGGATAACGAGCTGCAAGTTCATCACCGTTGTAAACCTGCCATGTTCCAGACACAGTTGCGTTATCATTACGCGGCAGCGGTTTCGACTCAACCCGGCCGGTCGACAAGTCGGACTGATAGGTACCGCTCGCATAAGCAAAACCATAAGCTACATACTGGGTACCGGGCGTACAATCGGTCGACAATATCTCCTCACCCACATACTGCGACAAGTCTCCGCCGCCATCGCCATGAATCAAATCGTCGAGGAACTTAAGCCAGTTGCCGTTATACGAATCGAAGACTTCTGCGTTAATGATACCGACATGATACCAAACGTCGTCGTGAGACGGAGTAACTTTACAAGTAAAGCTACGCATTTCGATCTCCGAGAACTCGAATTCCAACTTAAAATCTGTAGGAGCGACATATTCCGGAGTCGTGAATTCGGTCACCGAAACATCGGTAGTACGATGTCCGTATTTGTCGAAACCGAAAATAAAGATTTCGTAAGTGCTCTCCGGCTCGATACGCCACTCCTGATCGGCCCCCATCTTGGTCGTCATTTCGCCTTTCTGCACCCATTCGTTGGTCTGCCAGTTGGGAGGGGTGCCATCACCCAGGCCCGAACCGGAATCATACATATCCAGACGCTGGAGCAGACGCTCGACACAAACGCTTTTACCGTATTTCTCGGCACTGCCGCCGGGATACATACCGATGAAATATTTCGTCTCCAGATTCGAGGGCGTAATCTTGATCTCGCAATCCTGAGCTGTCACATTCAACTTCTCGACCGTGAACGTGCAATTATCGGTTACAGGAATCTCTCCGGTCGTAACCGTGAAATATTCCTCGGCATTTTCGCTGTTGATATTGTAGTTGTCATCCATGCCGAAGCACCAGAAATAGTAGTCGTTACCGCCCCATACACGGTTTTTTAAAGACGTGTTCAACATGAACTTCTGCTCGCCCTGATAAAGAGTCGGACGCTGCTTACGCGCACTGGACTGCAACTCCTGCAAATACTCTTTGCTGGTCCACTCGTCAACCTTGTAAACATAACTGTTCATCGTCGAGAACATCCACTTCGCATCCGGATTGCTCGGAGTGATCGTTACCTCTACGTTGTAAGGATTGTTGTCGGGATAAGGGTCGGCATTGACCTGCTTGGAAGTAACCGTGAACGTAAGGTCGGTCATCTCGACATTCTGGGTCGTGAACTCCGCCTTGAAAAGGTCCGTAGTAGGCACGCCCTCGGACGTACAACCGTACACATACCCATAATATGCCGTATTGGCAAGCGACAAGTCATCCACGGTATTGGTCTTCGAACCTTTCATGAGTAAGATGTTCAACCATTCAGACAACTTCATCCCCCGACTTTCGGCCTGTTCTTTCACCGCCTCCAAGTCGGCCTGAATGAAAGCCTCGTCGGACTCGAACGAATCGACGTATTCTTTAGTCATAAAAGCGCACAGATAGGTCTCGCTCTCGTTCGAAGGAACGATCTGCATTGCACAGCCGTTTGCCGTAATCGACTTCGGATCGATCGTAAGTTCGAACGTCATGGTACCACCCTGATTTACGGTAACGACTACATCGGCTGCCCCCGTATAAGAAAGGGTGATCTGCCCCGAACGAGACTCGACACCCTCGTCGAGTGCAGTGTAATCAAACTGGACGTATCCCGGCTCCGCATAGTTGAAATTCTTGATCCAATCCACGTTCGTCGTTGCCTCGACAATAGACGATTTATCGGCCCCTTGAATTTCATACGCCAAACGACCCGTTCCAGCGTTTTTCGATAAGGAAAGCGTAGTTTTAGCTACGATGGTGACGCTGTAATCCACGCCATCGTCGCTTCAGCCACTGCTTGCACTCACCATTGCGAGCATCGCCACAAGCGCCATCGCAAAAGAAAAATACTTTTTCATAGAAAAAAATAACAAGTAGTTTAGTGAAAGAGCTACCGGATCGAAATCCGGACACCCTTTCGGGTTAATAAAAATTAAAAGTTAGGTATTAAAAACATCATAAAAAAGCGAAAATCCACCATGCAAGTATCGTAGAATAATCCTAATACACAATATAACCAACAAAATTCAATTCTTTTGTCCCGTCCGTTCCCCAGCGTATTCCTGCGATAAAGCAACTGCACCGAACGGAATCAATATTCTCGCCTTCATTCGGAATCGAATTCTTAATCCGAAATTCTCTCAAAGGTAGGAAATTAATCTAACTTAAACAACTTTTTAAGACAGTTTTTTCAATAAAAAAGCAAATCAAAAATCACAATATATTGAATATCTTACATTTAAAATTCAAATATTCGTACCTACAAAAAATCCCCCCCCCAAAAAAAATGATTTTTAGCCCACAGGCGGCGTTTTTTCCATCACCTGGACGGATGTACCGAAATAATAAATCTTGAAACATAATAATTCGGTAACCAGTCGATGCACCTATATAACTTAAATAATATTTTATTTAGTATATACACAAGATAAAAAAAAGCAAAATTCCGTTTCGAAGCCCTCCTCTGCATTTTTTACGAAGAAAAAATATTTTTTTCTTGCAGAAATAAAAAAAACATCCTACATTTGCACCTGCAAACGCCTCTTTAGCTCAGTTGGTAGAGCACGACACTCTTAATGTTGGGGTCCAGGGTTCGAGCCCCTGAGGGGGTACGGAAAGGCGGAAAACTTAAGTTTTCCGCCTTTTTTATTGTCCAAACAGCCCCTTATAGCTGATATATCTTACCGTTTCGTGTATCTTTGTAATTGGATCCCACCGTAAAGGATCTATGTAGGATAAAAAAATTTTACAAAGTCCCTTATTCAGCCGAGGTATAAAGATAAATTCAAACAGGTTATGGAGATCAATAAAGATAACTGGAAGCAGATCGATCTAAATGTGGACAGCCTGTGGTTGATCCCCGAAAGAGATAGGCAAGGCAAGCACAAGAATATCTATCACGGCAATTTCGTTCCCCAACTACTCAAACGCTTACGAATGCCGGAAATACCGTGCTGGAGTTGTTCGCAGGCAGCGGGACTACCCTGTTCGCATATGAAAACCTGCGCAAAGATTACATCGGATTCGCCCCCCCAAAAAAATTATCGATTATGTCAATAGCATTATGAGCGAATGGTCTTCGATCAACTACGCAATCAAGAGTGTCGATGTCACCGATCGACAGCCGTTTTCCGAGGCGATCGCAGCATAGCTGGGCGAAAGGCACCGAGAGGAGGTCGATTTTATGATCGCTCATCCGCCTTATCTGGACATCGTAAAATTCACCGACGACAGCAGGGACCAGTCCAATATTTCGGACATCGATGCTTTCTAAAAAAAATTGTCGAACGCAATAGCCACGGCTTCCGATACTTGAGAAAGAACGGTTATTTTGCGATAGTCACCTGGGGATATTTCTGAAAAAAGCGAAGTGATTCCTTTGGCTTTCAAGATAATGGATTCCGTAAAACAACACCTGAAAGTCAAGTTAAAGGGCATCGTGGTTAAAAATATCGAAGGGAATCGCGGTAAATTAGGCGCACAAAACATCTGGAAATACAGAGCGTTGAAAAGCGACTACTTTTTATTCAACCGAGCAGAGTTTCCGAGTACATCTGGAGCACATGTTCGCAGGCACGAGATCCAGAAATAAAACCGTAGGTTTCAACCGATCAGCACATTCCAATATATCAGTTGCTCAAACGGGAAATACACTGGTTGCAATGATGGCCGATTTCAGCCGGGTACGCGCGAACGATTATGCGATATTTTACGTGCAGACATCGAAAGGAAAAGAAGGGAAATTTTACGGCATATATCAGATCGCCAGTGACCCTTTCCTTAAACCCGACGGTTACTATTTGCGCGAGAAACTTTGGATAAATCTGACATTCCGGGTATTGAGCAAACCGTACGAAGTATTTGCAAAAGGGGCTTCCGAATGGGAGGCTTTGGATGATATAATAAGGTATATAGGCCCCTATCAAATGCTGTGCAGTTTGATATACAGAAAGCTGAAAGGCAATCGCGGAAATACCATGCTTATGCCCTATGAGGCAGAGCGGTTGTTTTCTTTAATCCGCTCGAAAAAATAACCATAAGGCCCTCAACGGGAACAGTTTCACCGATGAAAACAGAAGACAAGTCGAAAATATGTTGCAAACTGAAGTATATGCCGACGAAACACAGACCGCGTTCGACATCTTGCCCCGACTGATCTACAAGAGACGCAACAGGAAAGCCTATAAAGTACATTTGCAGATGTATTTGGCGCAACATATCGGCAGGGATCCGATCTTGAACCGGGCCCTTAAAGTCAATTGCAAAAACATAGAATAGTTAGGAAACAAGGTTTCATGCGGCATCGGCATGCAGCGAATCGATGTGATGTTTTCGCAGAAAATAGATGAAAAAACAAAATAGATCGTACCTATCGAACTGAAGGCCGTAACTAATCCCAGACAGATATCCCGATATATAGACTGAATAGAACAGTAGTATATTCCCAACAGACCGAGCGTAATACATCCAATCCTGATATGCCCGGAATCAGAACTCGGTCAAAAAAACATCAACGCATTCAGAGCGTTCGACACAAAATCCAATAGACGTTACCTCCTATCCTTGGAATATTATAGAATTTACAGACGACGAAGAAATGCTGAAGTTTAATAATATCATGTACGAGTGATGAATTACATAGGATCGAAATATTCGCTGCGGGATTTTATCGACAATACGATCAAAAAGGTCGTCGGCGATAATCCATCGGATATGGTATTCTGCGATCTCTTTGCAGGTACGTGTATCGTAGGGCTCATTTCAAAACACGAGTTAGCAAAGTAATAGCCAATAATTGGAAGTATTACAGTTATGTCCTCAATCGCAACTATATAGGCAACTGCTACGAACTTGCGAACAAAGCCGATTATATAGAAATACTGAACTCGCTGTCAGGGACAGAGAATGGTCTCATATACTCTCAATATTGTCGAGGGGGGGGGTAATGACCGTCAGTATTTCTCCGATGACAACGATCAAAAATAGATGCCATCAGATCGACTATCGAGCATTGGCAGAAACCGGAGAAATATCCGACGATTTAGAGGATATTATGGCGTAAAACAAAGTCGTAATAAATCAAAAGAAATACACGTTATCGCATTGATACACAGATACTTTATTGATTTGATTTCTTTTATTTTCCTGACTGTTAAAAATCTATTTTTGGTGCATTTTTGTTGCACGTTTGTTACGCGAAACAAAATAATCTTTATAACTTTGACCTCAGAGAAACCCGAATGGGGACATAAAACAGAAACAAATAAAAGCATATAACAGCATGGGAAGACAAAAGAAAGTATCAAAACCGAAAGAGCCTGTTCGCATTCGTCAGCGCAAGTTGAAGAATGGAAATATCAGCCTCTATCTCGACATTTATTCAGATGGTGTCAGAAAATACGAGTCACTGTCGCTCTACCTCGTTCCAGAGAAAGACCCGATTTCAAAAGACCAGAACAGACACGCTATGCAAGTGGCAAACAAGGTGAAGTCAGAAAGAATATTGGGGTTGCAGAACCGTGGCATCAAACAATGGGAGAAAATCAAGCAGGAGAATATGCCGCTGCTGACTTGGCTCTGCAAATATGAGCAGTCGGACGGCAACTTTGCCAAATCCACATTGAAAGGCAGAAAGGAGATGCGCCACAAGATAGAACAGTACCTTGCCACGACTGGCGACATCAATATCTGTTTGTCAGAAATAGATGTTGATTTCTGCCGTGGCTTCGTGAAGTTTTTGAAAACCGCACATCATGGAGTGAAGAAAGACGCAACAGCTGTTATCAGTCAAGGTTGCGCACATCATCATCAAGCGGTATTCAATGGAGCGTTGAATAAGGCTGTGCGTGAGGGTATCATAGCAAGCAATCCAATGAAGCTGTTGGATGCTAAGGAGAAGCATCAGCCAGCTGAAAGCGTAAGAGAATATCTGACCATTGACGAGTTGAAAGCCATTATGAAAGCGGACTGCGCCAACACGGAAGTAAAAAAGGCATTTATCTTCTCTTGCTTTGCAGGATTGCGCTTGGGAGATGTACGTGCGCTCACATGGAACAAGGTGTTTCTCGCATCTGACGGAAAGACAAAGTTTGTCCGCACGATCATGGAGAAGACAAACAAGCTCGTCAATGTTCCATTATCAAAAGAGGCTCTGAACTGCCTTAATGAAAAGGAAGACCCGAACGAGCCGATATTCACTTTGCCAGGCACTCCAACGGTATGTCACGACATTCGTAAATGGATGCAAAATGCTGATATTAAAAAGCATATCTCGTTCCACTGCTCACGGCACACCTTCGCTACGATGATGCTGACACTTGGAGTTGACATCTATACAACAAGCAAATTATTGGGGCATAGCAATGTCTCTACAACACAGATATACAGCAAGATTGTGGACGAGAAAAAAGTGGAGGCGGTCAACAAGGTTGATAATCTATTTGATTAGCACTAATAAAAAAGTAACTGAAAATGAGTATAGAGATAAGAACAAGAATGTTAAAAAATGGCAGTCAGTCGCTATACCTTGACTACTATGAGAATGGTAAAAGGGAATATGAGGCACTGCATTTGTACCTTGTCCCAGAGGTAAACGAAGACGCAAAGCGAGAGAACAAGAATGCCATGAAAAAGGCGGTCGCTATAAAGGCTGAAAGACTCCTTGGTATTCGTAAGGAGGTAAAGTCTCCAGATGAAACGGCATTGAGAAAAGCATCGCCTGTTTTCTATGAATGGCTGCTTGATTATCACAAGGGATTGGTTGACAGCCAAGCATATTCTCAGAACTACATCAAGAATGTATGGAAGCTGATAGCCATCATGCACCAATATATGAAATACAGCCATAAAAGTGGCATACGATTGATAGACTTCAATAAAAACGTATATATGGGCTTCTTGAACTATATGAGGGACATCTATGTTTCGCCAAAGTCTCCAAGCAACCCTCAGAAGTTGGCACAGTCCACTATGCACCAAATGCAGACTACACTCAACACCATATTGAACAAGGCGGTCAGAAACGGTCTGATAAGTGCAAATCCTTTTGCTTCATTGGATATAAGGGAAAGGGTCGGCAAGGCAGAGAGCAATATAGTGGCACTGACAAAAGATGAAGTCATGGCATTGGCTTCCGTTGAAACAGGCAGCCCTGCAACCAAACAATGTTATATGTTCTGTTGCTTTACAGGTTTAAGACATAGCGATATATCCAACTTAAAATGGAAGGATATTCGCCAAACTGATGCGGGATTGGCAATCTATCTGCCTCGTATGCAGAAAACCAAGCACCCCATTCTGATACCATTAGGCAAAAAAGCATTGGAATGGTTGCCCGACAAGGAAGATAAAAGTGAAGATAGCCTTGTGTTCAACACACCGCAAATCTGCAACTGTGACAGAGCCTTGAAGCACATGGCTAAACGAGCTGGCATTACAAAGGTTCTCGGATTTCACACAAGTCGGCACACTTTTGGAACGTTGGCTATCCTCGCAGGATGTGACATCTTGACTGTGAGCAAACTATTGGGTCATAAAAGTGTTAAGACAACACAGATATATGCTTCTGTAGCCATGCAGATGAAAGCGGATGCCGTCAAGCGAGTGGAAAAAGTATTTGGAAATTAGGGAAGAAAAGAAAGGGAGTAAGGAGGATAAAATCTCTTTATTCCCTTATTTCGTTCTGATTTCACTACAAAAACACTCGCATAATCACTAAATATAGCATAAAACGAGCGGTTTGATGAAATAAAAGTACTACATTTGCGTTATTATAGGAAATAAAGGTTTGAAAAATGAAGCTGAACAGAATAAAACTGGTTCTGGTTGAGAAAGAAGTCTCCCAAACCGAATTGGCAAAGAAACTCGGAAAAAGTTTCAGCACCATAAATGCCTATTGCAGTAACCGCAAGCAGCCATCATTGGAATTGCTAAACGAGATAGCCGATATTCTCTCTGTCAGTATGAAAGACCTCATAGTGGATAAATAAAATCGTATGACTATGGCAAAAGATGCAAAATCAGCGTTCTGCGAGGACAGCAGGGTGAAGTTCCCTACACTCATGCACCTAATGGGTATGGGTTTCAAGTATGTTTCCTTGAAAGGACTGAAAACAAAATATGTGGAGGCTCCTAAAACGGAGTTTGACCCACTAACGAATATTTTGACGGATTATTTTACAGATGCTTACTGCACCCTAAATCCTAAGGCGGAGAAAAAGGATGCAGAGGATATGCTTGTCAAAATACAAAAGTCATTGCAGAATGACGATTTGGGCAGACAGTTCTACAATGAAATACTGTTGAATACAGGAGAAAGGATTATAGATTTGTCTTCTCCTGCCAATTTCTATAGGAATAACACATTCCAAGTTACCACAGAAATGACTTGTGGCAGCAAGGACAGCGACAACTACCGTCCCGACATAACGATTTTTGTAAACGGTTTGCCATTGGCTTTCATTGAGGTAAAGAAAGAGAATAACCATAAAGGCATACAAGCGGAAACAGACCGCATGAAACAACGTTTTGTCAATCCACAATATCGTCGCTTCTTGAATATCACACAGATAATGGTGTTCAGTAACGATATGGAATATGACAATAATGAGGTTACGCCAACTATCGGTGCTTTCTATGCCACTATCGGAAAGAAGAATACAAAGTACAACTGTTTCCGTGAGGAGGGACAGGACAGTTTCCCTACTGCACGGCATATTCACCAAGTAACGCCCGAAGAGGAAGAAGTCCTTTTGCGTGACAACAATGTGCCGCAATATAAGAACAGCAGTGAATACAAGACTAACTGTCTGGCAAATACTCCGACCAAGCGTATTTGTGACAGTCTGTTTTCTTTCAATCGTTTCCATTTTCTTTTGAAATATGGCATCGCATACGTTGACTATCCTAACGGGCTGCAAAAGCACATCATGCGCTATCCACAGTTGTTCGCCACAAAAGCCATAGAGAGGTATTTGGAGGCTGGCAAAAACAAAGGTATCATTTGGCACACGCAAGGTAGCGGAAAGACTGCCTTATCATTCTATAATGTGAAATACCTGACAGATTATTATTCAGCAAAAGGGATTGTTCCGCAGTTCTTCTTTATCGTTGACCGCTTGGACTTGATGATACAAGCCCAAAGGGAGTTTTCGTATCGTGGTCTGAAAGTCAATTCCGTGCAGGATAAGGGGGCTTTTGCAAATATAATAAGCAGCGGTTTGACCACTCAGAACAGAGAGGGTAAGCCTGAGATAACCGTAGTGAACATACAAAAGTTCTCCAACGATTCAAAGGCTTTGGCAAAGAATGCCTACAATGTACCTGTGCAGCGCATCTATTTCATAGACGAGGCACACCGCAATTACAGTCCAGACGGCAGTTTCCTTAAAAATCTCATATCCAGTGATACGAATGCCGTCAAGATAGCCTTAACAGGCACACCAATCATCAGCAAGGAGTATAACACCAAAGATATTTTTGGTGATTACATACACACATATTTCTATAATGCGTCCATTGCTGATGGTTATACACGCCGACTGATACGTGAGGATATAGGCTCAAACTATAAAATCAAGTTGAAAGAGGCTTTGAACAGCATCCGTGTAAAGGTACACAGTGTAAAGGAAAGCGATGTGTATGCCCACCATGTGTATGTGCAACCGCTTCTTGATTATATCATAGAAGATTTGCGCACTTTCCGCCAAAAGAACGAAGACAACACGTTGGGCGGTATGGTTGTGTGCAACAGCAAGGAACAGGCACAACTCATGTACCGACTATTCCTTGAAAAGTATGCCGATGAAAGCGAACTTGACAACGAAACGGACGAGGACGGTTCAATCGTGTACAAAAGTATCAGTGCTGGCGAAATGGAAGTCAAGAAAAAGCCCTGCAAGAAAGGTTGCTATCGTGCAGCACTTATCACATACGACAGTTTCGACAAGGAAACTCGTGCCAAGTGGATAGAACTGTTCAAGGATGGCAAAATTGACTTGCTTATTGTGTTCCAGATGCTCCAGACAGGCTTTGATGCTCCACGTTTGAAGAAATTGTATCTGCACCGTATGGTCAAGGAGCATAACTTGCTCCAGACATTGACACGTGTAAACCGCCCATACAAGGACATGAAGTATGGCTATGTGGTGGACTTCGCCAACATTGAGGAGGAATACAGCAAGACAAACAAGGAATATCAAGAAGAACTTGAACATGAGGTTGGCAAAGACAATATACAGAACACCGATCGCTTGTTGGTGTCAATGGACGAAGCCAAGAAAAGGGTTGATGAAGCCAAGAAAGTGCTTGACAACTATGAACTGGGCAATCCAGAAATCTTCTCTCGCCAACTCAATTTGGTAGATGACAGAAATGTTGTCCGCACAGTCCTCAACTCTCTTGAAGATATGCGGAGTTTGCAGAACATGCTTACTTCGCAAGGCTCCAACGCTGACGAGGTTGTGGAAATCAGCGACATTCACAACTTGATAAAGGCAGCGAAGAACCGTCTTGACCTGTTGGGCTTCATAGATAATTCCGATGATAACACCAATGCAAAGCAACTGCTCAATATGGCATTGGAAAACATTGAGTTTTCTTTTGAAAAGCGTGGCGAGGGTGAGTTGGAGATACAGGAACAATACAAGCAAAGCGTGGAACACGCCCGACAGCAACTGAAAGCGTGTGTTGATACCGATGACCCAGAATATCGCTCTATCTTGGAAGAGTTCCTGCGCCTGTTCCGTAAAAAGGAAATGGAGTCACAGGAGGAGTTTAATATGCACAAAAAAGTGCAGAACGTGAATGACATTCTGCGTCGCATCAAGAAACTGAATGAACGTGACGCTTTGGAAGCTGTCAAGTACAATGGTGATACCAAGTTTGTGCGTGTGGAGAAACGACTGAAAGAGAAGGACAAGGAAGAAACCGAACGCAAGGTTACGCCACGCAACTACGCATGGACGGAGGAAAAGGAGAAAATGACCATCATTCTGCTTGCCATCAAGGAAGATGTGGACGATGTGTATTTCCATAACCAATCCATCTTGGAAGTTCCAGAGTATTTCAAGAAGAACATCCTTACTTACGTCACACGCCATTTCAAGGAAGAAGCGGTAAAGACCGATCGTGAGGTGCGCAAGTATGTGAGTGAGATAATAAACAGAGAATATCAAATAGCAAGATAACAAACGAATGAAAAATATAGAAGAAATAAAAAATCAGACCTATGCACTGATTGATGACTTGAAAAAGACTACCACAGAGAACGGACTCGCTGGTAGCGGTAACGAATATGTGGTTATTGTGGAGATCTTCCTCTACAAGTTCCTTAATGACAAGTTTATCTATGAGGCTAAAAAAGAAAATCCAGAACTGGCTAATGCCGAGGATTTCTTTGCAGCTATTGATGCCATGTCGGAAGATGATTATGAGGAGATGTGCGATTCCATGCTCGACACAATCATCTTGAAAAAGGAACATCTTATTCCGTTCCTTGCCAAGCGACAGAACGAGGATAAGTTTGCCGAACTGTTCGATTCAACATTGGAGAGTATAGCAAGCGAAAACTCTGACATCTTCTATATCCTCAATGAGGACGAGACCAGAGTTTCCATTATGAAGCCTATATCTGATGTGGTTTCTGGTGGAACGAACAAGAAGAATGCCTTTTGCCGTTCGCTGATTGGTGATGTGGCAAGTTTCTCGTTTGAGAATGCCTTTGAAGCAGGCTATGATTTCTTCTCCACGATATTTGAATACCTTATAAAGGATTACAATGCCAATGGTGGTGGCAACTATGCCGAATACTATACGCCTCACGCTATTGCAGCTATCATGGCTCAACTGCTTGTTGATCCATCGGAAGATGTAAGGAGCGTGACTTGCTACGACCCATCGGCAGGTACAGGAACACTTGTTATCGCCTTGGCTCATGCCATCGGTGAGCAAAACTGCACAGTTTATACACAGGACATCAGCGATAAATCCTCAACAATGATGATGTTGAACCTTATACTTAACAGCATGAGCCATTCTCTGACCCATGTAATACAAGGTAACACGCTAAAGCATCCGTTCCACAAGAATGAGGATGGCTCGTTGCGTAAGTTCGACTATATTGTCAGCAATCCACCTTTCAAGTTGGACTTCTCCGACTATCATAGCGATTTGAAGACCGATAGTTACAAGGGGCGTTTCTTTGCTGGTATTCCAAACATTCCTTCCAAAAACAAGAAAGGTATGGAAATTTACCTTTGCTTCTTCCAACACTTACTTTACAGTCTGAAAGAGGACGGTAAGGCGGCTATTGTCGTGCCTACAGGTTTCATAACGGCTAAAAGTGGCATCGCTTTCAAGATACGTAAGCACTTGGTCGATGGCGAAAAGTACATTTTACGTGGTGTGGTAAGTATGCCAAGCAATATCTTTGCAAACACTGGTACGAATGTAAGTGTGGTTTTCATTGACAAATCGGGAGTGGATAAGCCTGTTCTCATTGATGCAAGCAAACTTGGTGAGACCATCAAAGAGAATGGCAACCAAAAGACAAAACTGCGCACAGAGGAAATACAACAGATTGTCAATACATTCCGCAACAAAGAAGTGGTTGAAGACTTCTCTGTCACTCCAACTTTTGATGAGATAAAAGAGAAGGGCTACAGTTTCTCCGCTGGTCAGTATTTCGACATCAAGATTGATTATGTTGATATTACGGAAGATGAGTTCAACCGTCGTATGGATAATTTCAAGACCACGCTAAGACAGCAATTCAGCGAGAGTCATCGTTTAGAAGAAGAGATTCTGAAGCAGTTGGACTGTATCGGTTTCAATGAAAATGTAGGAAAGGAGAACAGCAATGAGTAACGAGATACAATTTCTGCTCTATAATATGCCCGATGCTGACGGTAAGGTGCAAGTAGTCATCAAGGATGAAACGCTATGGTGTACACAAAAGGCTATGGCTCAACTCTTTGGTGTCGGTGTTCCTGCTATTAGCAAGCACTTGAAGAACATCTTTGAAGAGGGTGAACTTATGGCAGATTCAGTTATTTCCAAAATGGAAACAACTGCCGCTGACGGCAAAAACTACACAACGACATACTATTCTCTTGATGCCATTATTGCCGTAGGCTATCGTGTGTCTTCACTGAAAGCCACTCGTTTTCGTCAATGGGCAACAAAGATACTCAATGAGTATATCAAAAAGGGCTTTGCAATGGACGATGAGCGGTTGAAGCAAGGTAATGCTGTATTTGGAAAGGATTACTTCCGTGAATTGCTTGAACGCATCCGCTCTATCCGTACAAGTGAACGTCGCATTTGGCAACAGATTACGGACATCTATGCAGAGTGTAGCACCGACTATGACAAGAACTCTCCGACTACAAGAGATTTCTATGCTATGATACAAAACCGCTTCCACTTTGCTATTACTGGGCAGACCGCAGCGGAGATTATCTATTCAAAGGCTGACCATACGAAAGCCCACATGGGATTGACCACTTGGAAAAATGCCCCAGATGGACGTGTTCTGAAATCAGATGTCAGCATAGCCAAGAACTATCTACAAGAGAAAGAAATCCGACAACTGGAGCGTGCTGTAACAGGCTTCTTTGACTATATCGAAGACCTCATAGAGCGTGAAAACACGTTCAACATGTCGCAGTTCTCGGCAAGTGTCAATGAGTTCTTGACATTCCGCAAATACCAGATATTGCCCGACAAAGGCAAAATATCGGCAGCACAAGCCAAGAAGAAAGCGGAAGAAGAATATGATATTTTCAATAAGACACAACGTATTGACTCTGACTTCGATAAGGAAGTAAGGGGATTGCTGGATAATGAATAAAATAGAACTAATGGAATACAAGAAATATAAGTTGGGGGATATTTGCAAAATCTTTGGTAGAATAGGTTTTCGTGGCTATACTACCGAAGATTTGGTGCTATCTCCTTCATATGGTGCAATTTCATTAAGCCCTTCAAATATTGTTGACGGTATAATGGATTTATCTAAATGTACATATATAAGTTGGGCAAAATATGAAGAGTCACCAGAAATAAAGATTACTCCAAACGATATTGTGATTGTCAAAACTGGCAATTCTTATGGTAGAACTGCTATTATTCGCAATGTTGAGCATCCTATGACTCTCAATCCGCAGTTTGTAGTCTTAAAAGATATACAGATTAACCCTGTATATCTGGCATATTTCCTTAAAACAGACGAATTTCAAAAACAGATATATGGAATTGTTGGAGGAAGTGCCATCCCTACATTATCACAAGAGGATTTGGCAAGCCTAATCGTTCGAGTTCCAAACGAGAATATCCAAAATACCATTGCTGATATTTTGGATTCTCTTGATGGTAAGATTGAACTCAACAAGCTGATAAATGATAATTTAGAAGCGATGGCAAAGCAACTCTACGACTATTGGTTTGTGCAGTTTGACTTCCCGAATGAGAAGGGCAAACCGTACAAATCAAATGGTGGGGCTATGGTGTGGAATGAGAAGCTGAAGCGTGAAATACCGCAGGGGTGGAGCATTTCCAATGTAAAATCATTAATTGAACCAATAGAAAGAGGTATTTCTTATTCGTCAGATGATTTGTTGGACCCGTTTGCAACTCCAATGATTAACCTTGCTTGCTTCAGTAAAGCTGGTGATTATAGATTAGGTGAAATGAAATTCTTTTCAGGTAAAGTCTCAAATGATAAACTTATATCACCTATGGATATGCTAATAGCTTGCACGGATATGACGCAGGGGGCAGATATTATCGGTAGACCAATACTGGCATCAGATGAATATGACCAATACACTTTCTCTACAGACTTGGCTCTTATTACGCCAAAGGGAAAATTTAAGATGTACTTGTATTATACTCTGCGTACTCCATTTTACCATAAATATATACGCCCATTTGCTTCTGGAACGACTGTAAAGCATTTGAATTTAATTGGTGTCGAAAACTATGGTTTGCCTGTTCCACCAATAGAAATACAGAGTAAGTTTGAAGATTTAATAACACCAATAAAGGAAAAACAGAGCAAAAATCTAAATGAAATAAATGCTCTCACTAAGCAGCGCGACGAGTTATTGCCATTGTTAATGAACGGTCAAGCCACGGTAAATTATCATTTATCGGCATCGTTTCTTTCTTCCCTTATATTATATAGAGACCAATACAAGTTTTATGACATGAAAGAAACAATTATACAAGCCGTTTTAGATGGTATGCGAGCATTTCTAACTGATAATCAGTTGGAATTGCTTACAGATGTGACCAGAAGGGCACTATCTGAGTGTGAGATTACGCCAAAGTTGGCAGAGGAAGAACAGCGTAACAAGGAAAACGCTGAACTTCTTGGGGCTTTTATATCCTCAAAGAAAGTGGAGGGCTGTTCTGACAAGACTATCCACTATTATAAGTCTTCCATTGAGAAGTTGATAGCGACAGTGAAGAAGAATGTGTGCGACATTTCCACTAATGACATTCGTTGCTATCTCGCTGAGCAACAGGAACAACGAGGACTTAGCAAGGTTACGATTGACAACTTGCGTCGTATTTATTCCAGTTTCTTCTCTTGGCTTGAAGATGAGGATTTTATCACTAAAAGTCCTGTTCGCAGGATTCATAAGGTGCGCACGGATGCTTTGGTGAAAGAGGTGCTGACAGACGAGAATATCGAAGTGTTACGTGACAGTTGCCAAGAATTGCGTGACATTGCTATGATAGATTTGCTGCTTAGTACTGGTATGCGTGTAGGGGAGTTGGTGAAAATCAATCGTGAAGACATTGACTTTCAAGAACGCCAGTGTATAGTGTTTGGCAAGGGTAACAAAGAGCGTGAGGTTTATTTCAACGCAAGGACTAAAATCCACCTCAAAAAGTATTTGGAGCAACGCACAGACACTAATCCTGCATTGTTTGTAAGTCTGCATGAACCACATACACGCCTAACCATTAGTGGCGTGGAAGTGCGTTTGCGCCAACTTGGAAAGAAAGTAAACCTCAACAAGGTTCACCCTCATAAATTCCGTAGAACATTGGCAACAATGGCTATTGACAAGGGAATGCCAATAGAACAAGTGCAAAAAATGTTAGGGCATGTGAAAATAGACACTACGCTGCATTATGCTATGGTAAATCAGACAAATGTCAAGATAGCACACCGCAAATTCCTTAATTAAGGTTTACAAATTAGTTATTCTGCTTGATTTTGAGTACCTTTGCATCACAAAATGAAAGCAAGCAGAGCATGAAACTAAATGATATAGCAGAATTTGTCACAGACAAAATTAGCAGTAGTGGCATTTCTTTAGACAGATATGTCACTACGGATTCTTTATTACAAAACAGAAGAGGTAGAGAAACAGCTCAAAATCTACCTCCAATGCCGTGTGCCCTTACTCATTATAGGCAAGGTGATGTTTTGGTAGCAAACATTCGACCTTATCTAAAAAAGGTCTGGTATGCTGATTCAGAAGGTGGTTGTTCTTCGGATGTTTTGGCTTTCAGAGCTAAGAATGGGCATTGTCCGTCATTTCTTTATACAGTTCTAATGCAAGATGCTTTCTTTGATTACGCAATGTCTGGAGCAAAAGGAAGCAAAATGCCACGTGGTGACAAAGACCAAATCATGCGATATGAATTGCCGACATTCACTCCTTTGGAGGAAGAGAATATCGGCAATATGATGGTTGATATTATGTCAAAAATCAATGTCAATCGTCAGATAAATGATAATTTACCGTTGCTTGACCATTCATCAAAAGAGGCAGAAGTTCGTCACGCAGCTTAGTCAAAGTTTTGTTTTCTTTTATAATTACACTCTCCCTCTTTACGATGTCAATAATTATCTTTTGAAATTCTTCTAATAGATATACTGGTGGAATTTCCATTTTATATTGAGAGAAACTATTGAAATCCAGACCTAAAATATTAGTTCCCGAACAACATCCTGCAGTATATTTATGGAAATGCGAAGTGTTGGATAAATACGCAATATATGCCTTATAATAATCCTCAGTTTTAATTGTATTTATGTGGTGTGATGATACAATATCACCTTCAAACACATCAGGGACAAGAAAGGCTTTGCCTATAATGTCCTTTGAAAAATCTATAGCAGTTTGTTGGGTGTTGCAAAGAACCAAATCGAACGGCTTTAGTACTTTTTCTTTTGTATATGATCCATTATAAGTTTTAATTCCTGCATCTTTATATGTTCCATTAACATTAAAAGATGCCAAATTTATCATGGGCACACCACCACCTGAAATAGAGGACGTATTATAAGAAATACCTCTATTGGTTTCTATAATATCACCAAGGTGCTTCACTTCCCATCCCTTAGGAATTTCACGTTTCAACTTTTCATTCCATACCATCTCACCACCACTTGATTTATACGGCATTCCTTCCTCATTTGGGAAGTCAAACTGTACAAACCAATAGTCGTAGAGTTGCTTTGCCATCTCCTCTAAATTATCATTTATCGGCATCGTTTCTTTCTTCCCTTATATTATATAGAGACCAATACAAGTTTTATGACATGAAA
>ENA-UEOR01000255-UEOR01000255.1-human-gut-metagenome-genome-assembly--contig:-NODE-255-length-31018-cov-20.591513_pt1 | contig 31018 bp, 29 predicted proteins | sample MGYA00242887_ERZ507890 | MGnify/ENA primary metagenome ERZ507890 (study PRJEB26167, sample SAMN06115431) | human gut metagenome | host: Homo sapiens | place: China:Guizhou | collected 2014-10-21...
ATTATCCAGAGTTCGACACCACACAGCGTTGGGCAAAAGTTCCATCACAGGAATTAAGTGACGCTCTCGTGGAAGCATTCAAAGACCACTTGAAAGATAAATAAGCACCTACAGGACCTGCCACTGGCAGCTCCCTACAGATGCTTTGGCAACGACAAAAAAGCCCTTAACTATGGTTATTAACCACAGCTAAGGGCTTAGTTTATAATATGGAATTTGTTCAGAGCCAAGCTCCGAACTTTAGTCTGCAAGCCACCTGTTAATTGTTCCGTTACCCATAAACCACTGGATAACAAGAATAATGGCACTTGCTATGACTGTTATCAATTTGTTATCAAAAGACTAATCGAAATCGCTGAAACCCGCATAAACACTGGCTTTTTTAAGCAACTCGATTTATTCCCACTCGTTGCCGAAAGACTAAACTTAACGCTTTTTGTTTATAAACCGTGTAGTGTGGTTTTCGTATTATTCTGATAATCCATATTATACTGCCTGTACGACAAGAATTTATCAATATCTTATCAGGTGCGATAAAACCGATGGTTGCAAGAAAAGAATAATTGCCACCGGATTGGTTTTGTCAAATGTATTATAGCACAAAGTGATATACCTTGCAATAACTTTTTGATTTTTTACACGCATATTTTTTGTTAATCGTGTAAAAATAGTTGTAAATTTTATCGATTAATGCTATACTATAATCACGCAAATAATAGAAAATGCGTGCAGAAAGTCGGTGAACTATTGAATAAACACGAAATAGCAATTGATGTTTTTAATAAAGTCGGAAGCATTGCGAAGACAGCAGACTTTGTTGCCGTCGGACTGAAAAACTATGATGTTGTTTCCCTTTGCAATCAAGGTTATATAGAGCGTATTCGCAATGGCTTTTACAAACTGCCTAACGCTGAAGAACCAAAAGAAGAAGCTCTGATTTCTAAACTCCTGCCGCAAGGGATTGTTTGTGTGGAGTCTGCTCTGTTTTATTATGGGTACAGCGACTTTGCTCCTCGTGAATGGACAGTTGCAGTCCCCCGTTCTTTTTCAAGAGCAATCAAAGCAATGCAGGAAGTCCCTGTCAAAGCTTATTATGTTCAGAACGAATTTTACCATTACGGTGCTACTGTAGGTAATTTTAATGGTGTTGAATTAAAAGTTTATGACCGAGAGCGAACGATCTGTGATTGCTTTAAGTATCGTTCAAAGCTTGATAATGAAATATTTAACAAAGCAATCAACGCTTATGTAGCAGATCCGAAAAAGAATCTCGCAAATCTTTCTAAATACGCAAAGGATATGGGCGTTTATACGAAACTTATGAATGTAATGGAGGTGCTGCTCAATGGCTGATATTGCCGCATCCGTACTTGCACGACTGAAAAATAAGGCTGCCGAAAGCGGAAGAAGTTATCAGCTTTGTTTGCAGCTCTTTTGTCAGGAAGAATTTTTGCGCCGTTTGGAAAAATCCAAATATGCGGAAAATCTTGTCCTTAAAGGTGGTTTGTTTATTTACTCTGTTACCGACTTTGACAGCAGAGTAACGGTAGATGTTGATTTTCTTCTTCGGAGAGTACCGAATACTCCCGAACAGCTAAAGTCTGTACTGGAAGAAATCATATCCACGCCCACCGGCAATGATTTTATTACCTTTGAAATTAAAGATATTGCGCCCATTGCAGTTGCAAAGAAATACGCCGGTATCGGAGCTTCTATTGTGGCTCGTATTAAAAACACACGAACGCCGTTTAGTATAGATTTCGGTGTGGGTGATGTTATCGTGCCGAAACAGGAAAAGCGAAAAATCCCGACACAGCTTGACGACTTCGCTGCGCCGGTGGTAAATACATATTCTCTTGAAACGACGATTGCTGAGAAAATAGACGCAATCCTCAGTCTGATGGAATTTTCCAGCCGAATGAAGGATTACTACGATATCTACTATCTTGCCAATAAATTTGATTTTGACGGCAAGGTGCTCACCGAAGCACTGAAGAAAACCTTTGAAAATCGTGGACACGCCTTTACGATTGAACAGTTTGAACAGGTTATGAGCTTTGCAGACGATTCTGCTATGCAGAAGAAGTGGAAAGCATTCTGTCGGAAGATTGATACACAAACTGACAATTTCAATACAGTGCTAAAAATAATTGGGGTGTTTTTAACAAAACCGTTCACAGTGGCGGTAGAAGGCAAAGAGTTTACTGAAAAATGGTCTGCCGCTGATGGCGAATGGATGTAATTAGGAGGACGAGAAAATGGAGTGTAAAGACATTTTAAATTTAATAGCTATAATTGTAATTCCTATAGTTGCAGTCTTGATTGGACAACATTTGCAGAATAGAGCAGAAATAAGAAAAGATAAAATGCACATTTTCAAGGTACTTATGACTTCTCGAATATATGGTTGGACACAGGAAAGCGTGCACTGCCTTAATATTATTGATATTGTATTTTCAGATGATGAAAATGTACGTAATGCCTGGAAAGATTTATATGATAAATATTGCGTTCAAAATCCAGACGAAACACAACTCAAAAAAATCCAAAATGCACAATATAAATTGCTGGACACAATGGCAAGCTCTCTAGGATATAAGGATAAGGTTACTTGGGAGACTATTCAAAATCCATATATTCCAGAAGGAATGATACGGCAACAGCAGGAGCAAGCGGCATCTCAACAAGCATATAATAATATTTTGCTAAATATGCAGCATATGATACCTAAAAATAATAGAGCGGAGGGAAACAATGAGCACTAATATATCAAAACAAAAACGAGAGGACTTGCTGAATAAAATTAAAGATATTCGCACCTTTATTTCTGCTGCACCGCAGGATGAAAACACGGGCAATCTGCTTTCCTATCTCTCCGACCTTGAAAAAGATGTCAACGGTAAAAAATACGGACTTGTATTCGAGGAACACCGTGAAGAAATTGACGAGGTGCTTGATACCCATACGCCAGTACTGACCGAAGAGAAAGACCTGTTCATCGACAACGTCGGACAAATGAATTTTCTTATCGAGGGTGATAATCTTGCTTCTCTTAAATTACTCGAAAAAACTCACAAGGGTAAAATTGACCTTATCTACATAGATCCGCCGTATAATACAGGAAATAAGGATTTTATATATGATGATATTTTTGTTGATTCTGAAGACTCGTTCAAACACAGTAAGTGGGTTTCCTTCATGTCAGAAAGATTGACTATTGCAAAAAAACTTCTTTCAAATGAAGGTGCAATATTTATTCAAATTGATGATAATGAGCAAGCTCCTTTAAAATTGTTGTGCGACGATGTATTCGGTGCAGATAATTTTATGGGCATTATAATTCAAAACAAGATGAACGCCAAAAATGATACTGTAAATATACAGAAAAATCATGAATATATCCTCGCATATAAGGAAAAAACCCTTTATAATGGCTCTCGTATAAAACCTACTTTGTTGCAGATTAAAGAAAAATATCGTCCTGCAGTAAAAGAGGGCGATAGATATTATTATATCGGTGATGCAATTACAACTCGTGGTGAAGGCGGTACTCTTAATGCTCGTCCGAATCTTGGATATACAATATATTATAATCCCAACACAGACGATAAAATTGCAATCGCAGACTATGATTCAGAATTAGCCCGTACTTCTAATTCTATTGAAGAAATATACTCTCATAATGAATCGCTTATAGAAAAAGGTTATATTCCAATATTACCACCAAAGGTTCGTGGTAAATTGGGGTGCTGGACATGGTCACTAGAAAAATTCAATAGTGAAACCGATAATATCATTATTACAGGTAAACGCTCAAATTTTTCTGTAAAAAAACGAACCTTCATTCCTGCTGAAAGCGTTATTGAACAAAATGGGCAGTTATTCTATATTTCTATAGAACAAAGTAATTCAAGAAGTATTGTGGATTATTCAACAAATGATGGAACGAATGTTTTGACGGGTATAATGGGTATTAGAGCAACATTTAGCAATCCCAAAAACTTAGACTTGATTGAATACCTTGTTTCGCTTAAACAAGGAAAAAACAATATTATTTTAGATTTCTTTGCCGGCAGTGGAACAACGGGACACGCAGTGATGAAACTAAATGCAGAAGATGGCGGTAATCGTAAATTTATCCTTTGCACAAACAATGAAAATAATATTTGCCGTGACGTTACATACGAGCGTATCAAACGTGTAATTGACAAAGAGGGGTACGCTGCAAGTCTGAAATATTATAAAGTTGACTATGTTCCTATCTCCGACCGTATGTACTACGAATATGCGGACGAGTTGTTAAAGCATGTCCGTGAACTTGTTGAGCTTGAAAACGCCGTAAATTTCACGAGTAATGCAGAAATTGCTATCGTGCTGACTGAAGAAGAACTTGATAATTTTATTTCTCAACTTGAAAACAACACAAAATGTCAAAAGCTATACTTAGGGCACGATATTTTGATAGATGCCCAGCAAGCACAAGCTTTAAAAGATAGCAAGATCACAGTAAATATCATTCCTGACTACTATTACAAAGAATTGGAGGGATAAAAAATGGATATTACCCTTGCGAACTTTCAGATAAAAGCTATCGCCGATTTAACTGAAGCAATGGAACAGCCGAATAGGGATATTATCCTCAAAAGCTGTACGGGAAGCGGAAAGACCATTATACTCACTCATTTTATGGATGAATATTTAAAAAGTAATCATAAAACGGTATTTATTTGGCTTACTCCCGGTAAAGGCAACCTTGAGGAACAAAGTAAAGAAAAAATGGATCGGTATATCTACGGAAGTCAGACAAAATTACTTTCCGATATTATGACTGCCGGATTTGAAGAAAACGACGCTTGCTTTATTAACTGGGAAAAGCTGACTAAGAAAGGGAACAATGCTTTGAAAGACAGCGAGCGCACAAACTTTATCGAACATATACGCAACGCTCTTGATAGCGAGCTGTGTTTTAAAATTATTGTTGATGAGTCCCATCAAAACGACACAATCAAAGCGGATGATATTATTGAGTTGTTTCATTCAGATAAGATAATCCGATGTTCTGCTACGCCTAAAAATTATAAGAATGCCATTTTAATCGATATTCCCGAAGAGGATGTTATTGCAGAGGGCTTAATTAAAAAGTTGCTTATTATTAATGAGAATTTTGAGCAACACATAAATGTGGATGATCAGATTACATATTTGATTGATAAAGCGATAGATAAGCAGAGAGAACTACATTCTGAATACCTGAATCAAAAATCAGAAACCAACCCTCTTATTATCGTACAAATTCCAAACAAGTCTGACGCTTTACTTGACAGAGTTGAAGAATATTTTGAAAGCAAAGGGATTACTTACGAAAATAATTTACTTGCTGTATGGCTTTCGGACAAAAAACAAAACCTTGAAGATATTGAGCAACCAAATGCAGAACCTATTGCAGTTATTATCAAACAGGCTGTGGCTACAGGTTGGGATTGCCCACGTGCACAGATTCTTGTAAAGCTCCGTGATAATATGAGCGAGGTGTTTGAAATTCAGACTATCGGACGAATTCGCCGTATGCCCGAAGCAAAACACTATGAGAGTGATTTGCTTGATAGCTGCTATCTATATACTTTAGATGAGAAGTTCACAGAAAGCGTAAAGCTGAGCTTAGGAAAAGGAGCGCTCGACGCATACAAGATTTTTTTAAAACCGGAGTATCGTTCATTTACACTCATCAGCGAATACAAAACCGATGTTCCATATCCTCGTGATGCAAAACTATCGCTTAAAGTAATACACAAGTATTTTGAAAAGAAATATCATATCACAGGTGACACTACTAAAAACAAAACGCTGTTGGAAGCACACGGTTATTCCTTTTCTGAAGATATTATTGATTTTACAAAGTCGGGGGCTGTAAGTACCTTATCAAAAGAAAACATAACTGGATTAAATGATATATCGATACACGAGCCGTTGAACACACATAAACACGGCAAAGAATATCATCATTGTGTCGCAGAAATAGGATATAAAGTAAACTTGGATTACAATAGTACGAATACAATTATGCGTAAATTGTTTCTTAATGGGTTAAATTGTGATTCTAAAATTCTAAAAATTGAAACCAGAGAACTATATGCTTTTATAATCAATAATAAGCGTTTATTAGTTGAGGATGTTCGTGATGCTATGGCGGATGAATCCTTACAACTGGCTTTGACAATTCCGAAAACAACGGAAAAACCCATCGGTTTTCCTTTAGAAATGATTTTTACCTACGATGGAACTTCGAAATCGCAGGCGGAATTTTCTAAAAATGTATATAAAGGATATCTTTCCTCTGCCGAAAAGCGTTCCTTACCTGAGAAGCTTTTTGAACGATATTGTGAAAACAGCAAAAACATTCAGTGGTTTTACAAAAACGGAGATAAGGGGATTGAATATTTTTCTATCGTTTATACTGATAACTTTGGAAAGCAAAAATCATTTTATCCTGATTATATTATTGGAACACCTGACAACAAGGTGTGGATAATCGAAACCAAAGGTGGATTTACTAAGTCTGGAGACAGCGAAGATATTGATAAGTATACTGCTAAAAAATTTGGAGTCTTAAAGGCTTATATCGACAAATATAAACTGCTTGGCGGTATTGTTCGACAAGATAAACAAAGCAGTGAACTTTGCATTTGCACAGAAACATATTCTGACGATATTAAAAGTGACAGTTGGAAACTGCTATCTGATGTATTATAAGAGAGGAAAATAAAAATGAGTAGTCAAGAACCAAAGAAAAATGTTCCAATTTACTTTTATTATCTTACAATTTCAAAACAAAAGGATAGTAACGATTCTTCCTCTTACGATATACAGAAAATATTGGATTCATTTTCTAAATTACTATCATACATTACAACGAAGAATCTGACTGATAGGAAAAAGGATATCAAAACTTCAGAAAAAGTTGTATGGCTTGATTCATATGAAGATTTAAAAAACGGAAATTACAATATTATTTTTAAGTCCGCAAAATATAATCACGTTAGAAATGAGATTGACACAGAAACAATGACTGAATTGGGCACACGTAAGCGAAAGCAGGATGGCGATGAAGAAAAGACCCATTTATGCATTCGTTATAACGCCGGAGAATACCGATTGCTTACTGTTCACGAAAGCAACCATTATGGTGTGACATTAAATTGTATAGTCGACTATTTGAATACCCAATTCGTAAGTTATAATGAAGATACGGATGATAAATATCATTATTCGATATCGTATGAAATTATGCCCGGAGAAGATTTTCTTTCATCAATCAAAAAAGCAAAAACTATGTCAATATTAAAGCTGGTAGTGAGCAAAGAAGATATCAAAGATGATTTTATGATGTTTGCCGGAAGAAATGATATTGCTGATGAAGTTGAAATATGTCTTAAACGCCCAAAAGGAGCTAAAAAGTTCCCTGAAAATTTGATAAAGGCGTATTTTGATAATTCTCAAAATAAGGTGACAGGAAAAATCAAGAAAGTTACTATTAAAGGAACAAATTCATTCGGTCAATTTGAAGTTGATACTGAGCTTATGAAAATGAAACATTATTTATCAGTTTCAGCTGAAATGGTAACCAACGAAGTAAACAGTTCGGATTTCTTTGAAAAAGCACAAGAATTCATAGAAGAAACGAGGGATAAACAATGAAAAGTATAATTTTTATTCCTCTAAAGGATTACTTTTTTTCAAGGAAAAATGTATTAATTAAATTTCTCATTCCAATGTTGATTGCTTTAGCTGCATTATTATTATCTGTATTTTTCAATATAGGTAATTCAGAAAAAGTTATATCAACCTTTTCTGGATTTATAGATACGCAGATAAATATTGTAGCAATTTTAATTTCTTTTTCTATAGCGATTATTACAATTTTAGTGTCTGCTGACAACAAAAATATACAACGCTTAAAAGAAACTGAATCAAACAAAACACAATATAAGCCTGTTAACGGTAAACAATTATCTCTATTCCAAATTTTGCTTTCTAATATAACTTACAATGTTGTTGTAGAAATAATATATTTAGTGGGGCTTATAGCTATTTCTCTTATAAAAACAATTTTGCCTATTGTATCTTTGAAATTCATTGTAGCTATTTGTCTCTTTGTTATTTTACACATATTGTTTGTGTTACTTGAATCGGTCTCTCAAATGTATCTGACTTTTTGGGCAAATAAAAAATAGTTATTGACGGCAGGGAAAGTTTTGATCTCCTGCCGTCAATTTGTTTATACTGTATAAATCAATTCTTTATCTACAATCTCCCTCGCTCTGTTACGAATATTATTCATCTTCTGCACCCATATCATTTGATTTTCAGCTTTGAGTTTTTCCGTTACATTTTCTTTTTCCGCCAGTTGTTTTACCAGCCGGGAAAACATTTCCTCTGCCTGTTTATCAATATCGGCAAGGTAACTGTTCAGCTTGCAGGAAGCCAGCAGATTCGCATAATGAGTCCTTTTATGCTCCTTGATATACCTCAAGTGCCTTTGTCCCCAAATGCCAACTGATTTCTGTTCTTCTTCGGGCAGTGAGAGGCAAGGGAGATAATAATCTCCCTGCAACTCATACCACAAACCGTTCTTTTCATCATAAATTTTCTTTTCCATCGTGTGTTCCTACCTTTCATAATTTTTATTTTTTGAGTGTTTTTCACGCTCTTGTGACTGTGTTTTCGGTGCAGGAATCGGCTCATAAAGAATGCTTTTTTCCTGCTTTTTGAACCTCTCAAGGATACCGTCAATAAATTCTTTGACCTTTTGCGGCGCAATCTTTAACGCCTCAAGGTACGGTCTGCACTTTTCCGTCAGCTCCCGCAGCGCAGTTCCTAACTTGGAAATCTCGCTTTGCAGCGACCATATTTGACGGGATAAATTTCTGTTTTCCTCTCTCAACCGTTGCGCTTCAGACTCCGCCGAATAGCTGCGCTTTGCCAGCGTAGTCAGCTTTTCGTAGTCATCAGCCGATACGGTATATTTGCCCGTAAACGACTTCTTTCCTGAGCTGTCAATCTCATTAAAGGTCATAAAGGCATTGTGATTTTCTTCGTACCGCACCTGTTCTCCAGCGATTTTTTCTTGAAGATCTGATAGTTTCTCTTTGTCTTTCTTGATTTTAAATTCAAGTGAAGCCAAGTTTTCAGCGGTGCTTCCACGCTCTCCACGACTGAATCCGTTAAAGCCTGCTTCCTGCATATGTTCATAAAACTTGTCCTGCAATATGCTGTAGGAAGCGTGATAGACCTGTTTTCCTTTGCTGTTCAGAATCGAATTTCCGTTTTCATCAAGAGCCTTTTCGGACTTCCATTTCTTTGAATGGCTCACCTGATGAATGACTTCTTTCACCTTTCCGACCAGTTCGGGATCTTTACATCGTTTCGTCCAGCGCACCTCTTTGTCCACCACCGGCAGCGCCATAATATGCAGATGATAGTGATAAATCGGTCTGCCGTACTTCTCAGTCATTGCTGTATTTAACTCATCAGCGTGCATTACAGCAGATACAATATTGTTTTTGCCGTAAAGCTTTTCTGCAAAATGGAAAGCTTCTTCATAGAACCGGCAGGCATATTCATAGCCGCCGTTCTGCTCAAAATAATCGGTATTTACATCCATAATCATCTCGTCAAAGACTGTCGCATCGGGTTTCAAACCTTTCAGCGATACCGTTCCTGCGGCAATCATTTTGTCAAGATATTCGTTATAGGTCAGCTCTCCGCAGCTCTTAAAACTTATATTCATAGAAGTACGGGAGAGGTCAACATTCATATTTTCATAGCTGTCATTTTTACGCTCAATATGTCGCTCAAACTTGCCAACCGTCGCTCTTGTACGGGTTTCGATACGGGCGACACTGAAGTTTTGTTTTGCCATTTTCTCACTCCTTTCCGCAGGTGAATTTTCGGGGAGCCGCAGTTACACAACTTTTTCAAAGTGTGTAACCCACTATGACACTTTCAGCACTTCGGCTGTAAAGATGTCGTGGGCTCTCCGAGGGGGTTATGGGGCTTGCCCCGTTGTCTGCGGACAACTCCCCAGCAAGGGCAGGTCTCGCCTGCCGGCTCGGTCGGTGCTTCTGAGCCAATGACTCAGAGGTGTCCACTGGACACCCGCACCCTTTGAAAAGGACACCCTGCACCCCGTCTAAACTTTATGCTTGTTACTTCCAGAAAAAGGAACATTGCAAGGTTGCAGATATGCCTGTCTTTGCAATGTTGCAACCTTGAAAAGCTTTACTCTGTTTTTTCGGCAAGCTTCCAGTACCACTGACTGCCCTCTTTAATCGATTGGACATTCAGCGCTTTCTTTGCTTCATCCAGCACACGCTTTGAAATTCCCATCGCCTGTGCTTTTTTCACCAATTCTTTCTGCGGGTATTTGCCCTTTGAAAGATACTCAAGGATTAAATTTTCAGCCTGCTCTGATTTCTTTTCTTTCGGAATACCGCTTAACAGATCGTCAACCGAGATATCGTAATGTCCGAGCCAGCTGAATCCGTTTTCCTTGTCCAGTTCAAAGGCGATTGCTTCACCCTCTGGAGCAAGGGAAGACTTGTCCTGCACCATCACTCTGACCTGCGGATTGTCTTTTATCCTGCCGACAATCAAAACGCTCCTTGCCGAAGCCTGAAAGTCAATGGAGCCAAGTCCACGGTAGGAAGATTTGTTCCCGCTTCCTTTATTCATATGACCGACAAGCAAAATGGCGCAGTCATATTTTTCTGCGATTCGTCCGAGCTGTGCCATCACATTACGGACTTCATTGGCGTTGTTCATATTGATATTAGCGCCGACATACGCCTGAATCGGATCAAGGATTACCACCCTTGCACCGACTTCAATAATTGCTTTTTCAATTCGTTCATCCAGCATACTGAGTGCAGCTTCTGATTCATCTATGACTTTGATTTGAGTACAGTCTGCTTCAGCCGCTTCTAATCTCGGCTTGATGGTATCTTCCAGTCCATCCTCGGCAGTTTGATAGATGATCTTGACAGTCTCACGCTCGGTATTGTCATAGGGCAGTGCTTCTCCTTTGGAGAGAAGCGCCGCCAGCCTTAATGCCAAAGTTGTTTTGCCTTCGCCGGGATCGCCCTGAATGATTGTAATTTTTCCGTATGGGATATACGGATACCAGAGCCAGTTCACTTGTTTGCTTTGGACCTCATCCATACTGATAATTTTAAGTTCAGCCATTCATAACACCGCCTTTCAAAAGAAAAGTGTTGATTTTCAAGTGATATACGGCTATACTATTAACAGATACATTGAGTGACTGCCTTTCATCTGCGCCAACAGATGATGTTCGGGCGGTCATTTCTTTTTTATCATTCATTTGCATTCTCTCCTTTCAGTCCGTGCATTGTAAAGGCGATAAGGCCAATGGTGTCGAGCAGTTCCGTTTGGACATTCTCACCTGCGGAAATACGCTGTAATTCCTCAAGGATAAATGCCATCTGCGTTTTCAGCGCCTTATAAACTCTCGGATTTGGCTGAACCACCACCTCACGCCCCATACACTTGCGGTAACAGTACTCCTGCTTCGGCAGTCCTGACAGAGCAACTGCTCTGTTGAGTTCTTCCTGTTCTTCAGGTGATACTCGAAATCCTACGGTAATACTGCGGAAACGGTTCTGGCGATCTACATTTTTTGCTGACATATCATCACACTCCTTTATTCATAAAATCAAGTTTAACTGCCATTTCCTTTTGTTTTGATGGGAACAGATGAGCATAGCGGTAAGTGATTTCTATGCTTTCGTGTCCCACTCGGTCAGCAATGGCAACGGCGGAAAACCCCATATCAATTAGAAGTGATATATGGCTGTGTCTCAAATCGTGGATACGGATACGCTTTACCCCGGCTTCTTTTGCCCCTCTTTCCATCTCGTGGTGCAGATAGCTTTTGGTAACGGTAAAAACACGGTCTTTCTTTTTCAGCCCGTACTGCATACTGAAAAATTCCTGCATTTCGGTACAAAGAAAATCAGGCATTTGCACAGTACGGTTGCTTTTCTTTGTTTTCGGTGAGGTGATTACATCCTGACCTTTCAAACGCTGATAAGTCTTGCTGATTTTTACCGTTCCTTTTTCAAAGTCAAAATCGGCAGGGGTAAGAGCAAGCAATTCACCCTCACGGATACCTGTCCAATAAAGCATTTGAAATGCGTAATAGGAAAGCGGCTTATCCATCATCACCTCAGAAAACTTTTGATACTCTTCCTTCGTCCAAAACAGCATTTCCTTTCGTTCCTCACTGCCCATATTGCCTGCTTTTGAGGCTGGATTGCTGCGCAAGTCATAAAATCTGACTGCATAGTTAAAGATGGCTGAAAGCTGATTGTGCAAAGTCTTAAGATAAGATGATGAGTAGGGCTTGTTTTCCTCGTTGCGGTAAGCCAGCATTTCATTTTGCCACGCTCTCACATCTTTGGTGGTAATCTCGTTGATTTTGCGGTCTTTAAAGTACGGCAAAATTTTCTGCTGAATAATGTTCTCTTTTGTCTGCCAAGTACTTTCCTTTAATCGTGGCTGCTGTTCTCTGCAATAAATTTCAACGAAGGCAGAAAAGGGCATATCCAAATCTCCTGAGCTTTGCTGCTGAAATTTCTGTTCCCAGTCCTGTGCTTCTCGTTTTGTGGCAAAGCCACGCTTGCACTTTGGTTTGCGTTCGCCTTTCCAGTCGGTATACTGCGTCATCACATACCAAGTGCCGTTGTCCTTATTCTTGTAAACGGGCATTAATCATCTCTCCTTTCTGCTCCGTAAATTCTTTCACTAAAATACTGTCGGCTGACACGCCCTGCAACTGTAATAAATCCCTTTGCACTCAGTTCATCGTTGAGCTGTCGGATAATCTTGTAGGCGTAAGCCTTTGATACATCAAGTTCCTCTGCAACTTCATCTGCTCGCATAAAAGTTTTATCTGTCATAAAATCACCTCCTTTAAAAATAGTCCTCCTTATTTCGTGTCGGAATACTTTCTGACCGCCTTCCGATTTGCCCGGGCGGATACGCCATTACCGTGGTGTACGACGATTATTTAATTCGCGCACACTTAACGCTATTAGTTTAAGTCTGTGTCATTATTATACTAAGCAAACTCCGTAAAGTCAAGTGGTTTTCGAGAAAATGTTAAACTTTTTTGTTTTTGTAGTCTTGACATACACTAAGCGTATCTATATAATATGTAGTATCAATAAATCGTTAGGAGGAAGCACAATGGCAATCGGTGAAAGAATCCGTTTCTTTAGAAATTTAAGAGGTATGACCCAAAAATGGCTCGGTCAGGCTGTGGGCTTTCCGCAAAAAACTGCCGACATTCGTATGGCACAGTATGAATCAGGATCAAGAACACCGAAAGAAGATTTGGTAAAGTCTCTTGCAGGTGTACTTGAGGTTTCGCCTTTGGCACTCAGAATTCCCGATATTGACAGTGAGCTTGGCTTTATACATACTCTTTTTGCTGTTGAGGATTTGCACGGCGTAAGAGTGGAAAAGAACGAAAACGAAGTACATATCGTCTTTGACGGTAATAAGCCGAATGTTGACCACTCTGTTTTCCAAATGCTTACTGCTTGGGCAGAACAGGCTGAAAAATACAGAAGCGGCGAGATTTCCAAAGAGCAATACGATGAGTGGCGCTATACTTATCCCGAAAAAGATACCACGCAGCATTGGGCGAAAGTTCCTTCACAGGAACTCAGCGATGCCCTTGTAGAAGCATTTAAGGATAAACTGAAATAACCCTGTAAACGACAAAAACCCCGTACTGACTTTATTCCGTCAGTACGGGGTTTAATATTAATATGGAGTTTTTGTGAGCCACAAGATATTACTCTTTACCCACAAACCACTTGATACATCCGATAAAGGTGCTCAAGTGTAATCTTATCAAAATCTTATCAACGAGGGTTTTGAAATCCTGCAAACCCGTATTATTACTGGGTTTTCAGACTTTTTCAATTTACTCCCACTCCACCGTTCCCGGGGGTTTGGAGGTAATATCATAAACCACTCTGTTAATATGAGCGCACTCATTTGTTATGCGATTGCTTACCTTAGCAAGAATGTCATAAGGGATGCGGGCCCAATCGGCTGTCATAAAATCATCCGTTGTTACGGCACGAATAACAACCACATTATCATAAGTTCTGTGATCGCCCATTACGCCGACGGAATTTACACCCGGCAACACGCAGAAAAACTGAGCAAGATTGCTTTCATAGCCGTTTTTGTTCATTTCATCACGGAGAACCCAATCGGCATCCTGCAAAATTTTAACCTTTTCTGCAGTTACCTCCCCGAGAATTCTTACGCCGAGACCGGGGCCTGGAAACGGCTGGCGCCAAACAAGTTCTTTTGGAATTCCGAGCTTTTCGCCAACCTTGCGAACTTCATCCTTAAACAGATCGCCGAGCGGCTCAATAGTATCTATAAAATTGATATCATCGGGCTTTTTAACCATATTATGATGCGTTTTAATAACGGCGGTATTTGCCTTACCGGCGCTTTTGCCCTTGCCGGATTCAATTCTGTCAGGATAAATTGTGCCCTGTGCGAAATAGCCGTCCTCTGCACGTGAACGAACTTCATCCCAAAACACTTTATAAAATTCGGTGCCGATTATTTTGCGTTTTTCTTCCGGATCTGTTACGCCCTTGAGGCATTTCATAAAATGATCTCCGCAATTTACACGCACAAAATTCATATCAAAAAGGCTTGTGAAGGTTTGTTCAACAAAATCGCCCTCGTCCTTTCTCATAAGCCCTTGATCAACAAACACGCAGGTAAGCTGCTTTCCAACAGCTCTTGAAAGGAGGCCGGCGGCAACTGAGGAATCCACTCCGCCGGAAAGGCCGAGGATAACATTTTTATCGCCGATTTTTTCTCTTAATTGAGCAACAGTGCTTTCAATGAAATTATCCATCACCCAATCGCCATGGCAACCGCAAACCTCATAAAGGAAATTATAAAGCATTTTATTGCCGAATTCCGAATGAGTAACCTCCGGATGGAACTGAACGGCATAGATGCTTTTTTCCGTGTTTTGCATAGCTGCGCACGGGCAATCATTTGTGTTGCCCACAACATCAAATCCGGCCGGTGGATTTGCTATATAATCGGTGTGGCTCATCCAAACAACGGATTTTTGAGGCACATCCTTAAAGAGCTTTGAATTATTATCAAGCACATTAAAATCGATTTTGCCGTATTCCGAAACAGGGGCAGTTTTAACCTCGCCCTTTGCCATCCAAGCTATAAGCTGGCAACCGTAGCAAATCCCCAAAACAGGGATTCCCAAATCAAGAATATCCGGCGAATAATGCGGCGATTCCATATCAAAAACAGAATTGGGACCGCCGGTGAAAATAATGCCCTTGTAGTTATTATTTTTAATTTCCTCTATCGGAGTTGTATAGGGCAAAATCTCGGCATAAACCTTATGATCACGCACACGCCTTGCGATGAGCTGATTATATTGGCCGCCGAAATCAAGAACGAGAATTTTTTCCATATTTTCCTCCAAAACAAATATTTTCGTACGAAATTATTATATATTATCGGGCAGGTTATTGCAAGAGAATAAACGAACAATGAAAAAATAACCTGAAAGCAACGCATTGTTTTGCGCCGTATTTTGCCGTGCATTTATTTCTGCACGGCAAGCAGATAAAAAACCGCCAATGCTTTGGCATTGACGGTTTAATTACAATTCGGCAGGCAAAGCAAACGCCTTGCCTAAAACGCTTTGAAAAAGCACTTTATAATTTGCTTTTCATATTAAACGAAACAAATTATTTAATTTTGTGAATTATGGCTTCTCTTTCGGGGCCGTTTGAAACCATCGTTATCGGGAATCCTATTTTACTTTCGATAAACTCAACATAATCCCTTGTTTCCTGCGGAAGCTTATCATATTCCTTTATACCGCGGATATCGCAGTGCCAGCCCTTAAAGGTTTTGAAAACGGGCTTGCATCTTTTAAGCTTAGGAGTGGTTGGGAAATAATCAATTACTTCACCGTCAAGCTCATAGCCGACACACACTTTGATTTCCTCAAGATACGAAAGGCAATCCAGCGCCGTCATAACAACCTGAGTTGCACCCTGGCATTCAACGCCGTAGCGGGTTGCAACGCAGTCAAACCAGCCTACCCTTCTCGGTCTGCCGGTGGTGGCACCGAATTCGCCCTTATCGCCGCCGTGAATACGAAGCTGCTGAGCCTCTTCTTCATCAAGTATTTCGGAAACAAATTCACCTGCGCCAACTGCGCTTGAATAAGCCTTTGTTACGCAAACAATATCCTTAATTTGATTTGCGGGAATACCTGCACCCACGCAGCCGTAGCCCGCAAGAGTGGGGGAAGATGTTACCATGGGATAGATACCGAAATCGGGATCTTTAAGAGTGCCGAGCTGGCCTTCAAGCAGGATTTCCTTGCCCTCTTTAAGCGCATTTTGAATATAAGTGTGAGTGTCGCAAACAAAGGGTGCGATTTTTTCTTTATATTCCATACACTTCTCAAAAAGCTCATCCGCATCAAGCAGAGGCTTATTATAAACATATTTGAGAATAAGATTTTTAAGAGTGCAGATATTTTGAAGCTTTGCTTTCAAAGTATCGTCGTCAAAAAGCTCGTTTACCTGAATACCGATTTTTGCATATTTATCGGAGAAGAACGGAGCAATGCCGCTTTTTGTGGAACCGAAAGCAGCCTTGCCGAGCCTTTCCTCTTCATATTCATCAAGCTTAACATGATAAGGCATAAGAATTTGGCAGCGCTCCGAAACAAGAAGATTGGGATTAAGACCCGCTTTTTTGATATCTTCAAGCTCGCTGATAAATCTGTCTATATCAAGTGCAACACCGTTGCCGATAATGCAAGTGGTGTTTTCGCTGCACACGCCGCTTGGCATAAGATGCAGCGCAAATCTGCCGTGCTCATTTATAATAGTGTGGCCTGCATTTGCACCGCCCTGAAAGCGAACAACAATATCCGCCTGCTGAGCAAACATATCTGTAATTTTGCCTTTGCCTTCGTCGCCCCAATTGGCGCCGACTATTGCTCTTACCATAATTACAATTTCTCCAATCACAAATAAAATAAACATAAAAAGGGAACGGGGTTATTTCCCGTTCCCTTTGCTAATTATATATCAACTTAAAAATTAAGTCAACCGAAATCACGCAATTTACTTAATTAAGCGGGCTTTTTTCCGCTTCCTGAGGCTTGCCGACGATTACATTATCCTTATTGAGCCTCATAATCGGAATCATAAGCCCCGGCATACCCGTAAGCGAGGTGATATTATTGATAACCATTCTCAAAAACGGAAAGAGCTGATCAAAAGACTGCGTGTGAATATCGGCTTTTTCATCCTCTTCGCCGAACGAAAATTCGGCGGCCATTTCAATTTTAACCTCAAAGGGGTTAAGATTGGCATCCGTGATGCGAAAGCCGAGAATGCCCACGCATTTTTTCACATCATCCATATAATTAACATTATATTTCACCTGATTTTGAAGCTTTAACTGAACACCGGGTGCAACTCTGTTTTCAATCTCAAGCTTATTAACTTTGTAAGCATTTATAGCAACCATAAACGATTCCCCCGTCATTTAAACGAATAATAGATTTGGCCGTTTTCAAACGAAGCGTTTTTATAATATGCAAGCTCCGCAATATTAACAATTTGATAGCCCTCTTCAACCAGCTTTGGCACAAAATTGCTTACCGCTTCGGCTGTGGATTCATAAATATCGTGCATAAGGATAATATCTCCGTCCGAAACATTATTCATAACGGCATCATATGTTTTGTTTGCATCCTTTTTATGGCGCCAATCGTTTGTATCAAGACTCCAAATGCAAATCGGCGCATTGGCATTTTGCTTAATCGTGTCGGATATATAACCGCCCGTTGGCCTGAAGGCTGTCGGTTCATACCCCGTGGCTTCCTTAATTGCGTTAATTCCGTTTTTAATATCATCGGCGGTAACATCATTGCCGTAATGCGAATGATCATAGGTGTGGTTGCCGAGCTGGCAGCCGAGTTTAACCATACGCTCGGCGCATTCTTTATTGCCCTGATGCTGAAGACGGTTGCCGACTATAAAAAAGGTTGCAGAGCCGTTATATTGCTCCAATGTGTCGAGAACGATGCTCGTTGTGGCTTTATTAGGCCCGTCATCAAACGAAAGCGCAACCATGGGCTTGTTTGGATCAAGATTTGTTCTGATATAATACGGAGCCTCAACAACCGTTATTTGGCATGTTGCCGTTTTTCCGTTAAATGTGGTGGCCGTTATATTTGCCGTGCCGTTAGCAACGGCAACTATCTCGTTACCCTGTGCCTTTGCAACGGCATCGTTATCCGATGCATAGGTGATATTTGCAGATGCACTGCCAGAGGGAAGCACAGGTGCCAATTTAAGCTTTTCGCCTGCAAAAACATTAGTGTTTTCCTGAGGGAAAGAGACGCTTTCCGGGGCATTTTGAACAGCTACAGAGCACGCCGATGAAAGCCCGTTATATGTTTTAACGGTTAACTTTGCCGTGCCGAGCGCATTACCGGTTACAGTGCCGTCTGCCCCTACAGACAGAATATTTGCATCGGACGATTCAAACAAAAATCCCGTGTTAATATCGCTGCCGTCAACGCTGAGCGGCGGTTTATAGGTTTCGCCGCTTCCGAGCGAAAATTCGGACCGGGCAAATGCAATTCCCGTTGGGGCATCCTCAACCTGAACGGTGATTTCATTTTTGCCAATCTTTACTTTTGCATTTCCTTTGGCAACGGCAACGAATTTTCCGTTTTTATCAACCGTTACAACATCATTATTAAGACTTTTGAATTTCGGTGCTTTTTTATTATCTCCAACAGGATAATCATATTCCTGCCCAATTCCCAATATCATTGTTGAAGCAACTGCAGGAACATTTTCCTGATTTTTTGAATTTGCCACTGCGGCCGCAACTATTGCAACAGATAATAAAATTGCAACAAACACAATAGCTGTTTTGATGCTAACGGATTTTTTCTTTTCCACAAACATCAATTTTGCCTCCTGACTATTTCATATTCTCCGCCATCCGGGCTGAAATAACGGCAGGTTTTATCTGTGCCGCTTTGTAAAAATCTGATATATTCATCCTCATCAAGCTCAAGATCGCAAAAGCCTTCTGCCGTTTCATCATCATTAACAAACCAACGGCATTGCTCGCACAAAGAATCCATCTTTTCATCTCCGCCCGTTATAAACAGAATTGATACATATAAATAATTATATATATCGGCATTGCTTATTATACATTGAGTAAACGGGAATATCAATAAGCAATTATACCATAAATGACATTTTTTTCATTATTATTTTAGATATTCTTTAAGCAATTGCAAATCGAATCATACAAACACAGCTTTTTATTTGTTTAAAAATTTTTAAGGCAAAAAAAGCTGCGATTGCAAAAGCAATCGCAGCATAAAATTTCAACTGTTTAATCAATCAAGATTTTTCTTAACTGTTTGAAGCTCTGCTTCAAGCTCTTCGGGAAGAGCATCACCGAATTTAGCATAAAGCTCTTCAACGCCTTCAAGTTCTTTCTTCCAAGCGTCTTTATCAACATCAAGAATCTTTTCAAGATCTTCTTTAGTCATATCAAGGCCCTCAAGGTTAATATCGTCTGCCTTGGGAAGATAGCCGATAGCTGTTTCAACAGCATCAACCTTACCCTCACAACGGTCGATAATCCAATCAAGAACACGAAGATTGTCGCCGAAGCCAGGCCACATGAAGTTGCCTTCATCATCCTTACGGAACCAGTTAACATTAAAGATCTTAGGAGCTTTTTCGGGATCAAGAGTTTCGCCGATTTCAATCCAGTGTTTCCAATAATCGCCCATATTATAGCCGCAGAACGGAAGCATAGCCATAGGATCACGACGAACTACACCGACTGCACCTGTTGCTGCAGCAGTTGTTTCGGAGCCCATGATGGAGCCTACAAACACACCGTGATTCCAGTTCTTTGACTGATATACCAGCGGAGTAAGCTTTGCACGGCGACCGCCGAATACGAATGCGGAAATCGGAACGCCCTGCGGATTTTCAAATTCAGAAGAAATGCAGGGGCAGTTAACTGCAGGAGCGGTGAATCTTGAGTTGGGATGAGCGCCCTTTTCATCGGATTCCTGGCCGTTCCACGGATTGCCCTTCCAATCAATGCCGTTTACCGGCGGATTCTTGTCGAGGCCTTCCCACCAAACAGTGTTATTATCAAGGTTAAGAGCAACATTTGTGAAGATAGTGCCCTTCTTTGTTGCAGCAAGAGCATTCGGATTTGATTTTTCGTTTGTGCCGGGAGCAACGCCGAAGAAACCGTTTTCGGGGTTGATTGCATAAAGACGACCGTCCGGGCCTTTTCTGATCCAAGCGATATCATCGCCAACGCACCAAATCTTGTAGCCCTTCTTTTTGTAGCCTTCAGGCGGAATAAGCATTGCAAGGTTGGTTTTGCCGCATGCGCTCGGGAAAGCTGCGCAGATATATTTGATTTCTCCGTTGGGCTTTTCGAGACCGAGAATAAGCATATGCTCTGCCTGCCACATCTCTTTTTTACCGAGATAGGAAGCTATACGAAGAGCAAAGCACTTTTTACCGAGGAGTACATTGCCGCCGTAAGCGGAGTTAACGGAGATGATAGTGTCATCCTCGGGGAACTGGCAGATCCATCTCTTTTCGGGATCAACATTACATTTGCAGTGCATACCGCGAACCCAATCATTGGAATCGCCGAGAGTGTCAAGAACCTTTTTGCCGATTCTTGTCATAATATTCATATTAAGAACAACATAGATTGAATCCGTGATTTCGACACCGATCTTTGAGAACGGAGAGCCTACCGGACCCATTGAATAAGGAATGATATACATTGTTCTGCCCTGATAAGAGCCTCTTGCAATATCATAAAGCATTTTATATGCCTTTGAAGGCTCCATCCAATGGTTTGTGGGGCCAGCGTCTTTTTCTTCTCTGGAGCAGATAAGAGTTCTGTCTTCAACACGGGCAACATCGTTTTCCGCAGTTCTGTGAAGATAGCAATCGGGAAGAAGATCTTCGTTAAGCTTAATCATTTCCCCTGTTTCAACAGCTTCTTTTTTAAGAGCGTCGATCTGCTCTTTGGAGCCGTCTATCCACATGATCTTTGATGGCTTTAAAAGTTCTACCTTTTCATCAAGCCAAGCAAGGAGTGACGGATTTTTTGTAAGATTTGTTTCCATATTCATTCTCCTTAAATAAATGATTTGCATTTTAAAGGGCAAAACGCGGTTGCGGACTCGTTTGCCTGCCGCCGTTTTTTACCAACATTTATTATATCAAGATTTATTTTAAATTCAATAGTTATAGTTGCTAATTTAACTAAAAATTAACATTATCTATTGGCATATTTGCATAAGCATTCAAAGAAAGAGGTGCTTTTACACCGGCAAGATATTCATAATAACCCTGCGCGGCAACCATGGCACCGTTATCCCCGCAGTATTTAAGCTGAGGCAGCCTAAGCTGCCAGCCGTGGCGAGCACACATCTTTTCGCTTTCCGCCCTCAGCAGTGAATTTGCCGAAACGCCGCCGGCAAGCACAATTTTTTTATAGCCGAAATCCACGGCAGCCTTTTCAAAATTGCTTATAAGGCAATCAACAACCGCCTTTTGAAACGATGCGGCAAGATCGGCAGTGTTTATAGGGTTCCCTTTTTGAGCAGAATTATGAACGGTGTTTATAACCGATGTTTTAAGCCCGCTGAAAGAAAAATCATAAGGTGCGTCCGCAATTTTCGGATGCGGGAAAGAAAACGCGTTTGCATTGCCGCGTGGGCTGATTTTATCTATACTGATGCCGCCCGGATATTCAAGACCCATTGTGCGGCCCGCCTTATCAAGCGCCTCGCCCGCGGCGTCATCACGCGTTTTGCCGATTATTTTATAATCCGTGTAGCTGTTTACCGCCACGATATGCGAATGGCCGCCGCTGACAACAAGGCACAAAAACGGCGGTTCCAAATCTGAAGTAAGATAATTTGCCGCAATGTGAGAACGTAGATGGTGCACCGGAACAAGCGGCTTGCCCGAAGCTGCGGAAAGCCCCTTTGCAAAATTGACGCCAACAAGCAGCGCGCCTATAAGCCCAGGAGCATATGTAACGGCTATCGCCTCGATATCGGCAAGCGTGCAATTTGCCTGCAAAAGTGCCTCGGTCACAACGCCGCTTATCGATTCGGCATGGCGGCGCGAAGCGATTTCCGGCACAACGCCGCCGTAAAGCTTATGCTCATCCAGCGAGGTTGCCACAACATTTGAAAGCACATTTCTGCCGTTTTCCACAACGGCGGCGGCAGTTTCGTCGCACGAGGATTCAATTCCGAGTATTTTCAATTTTCCGTGCCTCCTTCACAGTGCTTATCCCTTTTCATTAAAACGGCATTTTCCGTGGGCATTGAATAATAATCCTTACGCACGCCCGTGTCATAAAATCCCAGTGATTTATAAAGTGCAATCGCGGGCGCATTGCTTTCGCGCACATCAAGAAAAACATCGCAATCAGCCTCATCAAGCGCTTTTGTAAGCACGGCGCGGGCAATTCCCCTGCTGCGATATTCGGGCAAAACCGCCACGCGAACGATATCCGCCTCGCCCGTTAAGGCATATATGCCCACATAACCGACGGCCTTGCCGCCCGTTATTGCCACATAAAAGCGCGAAAATTCATTTTCAAGCTCCGCGGCGATTGCAATTTCGTTCCACGGGCGCGAAAAACATTCGCTTTCGATTTTTGCCACATCCGCAGTATATTCGGTTGTGAGCCTTTTAATTTCAAAATCCGTTTTCATTGTTTTTCACTTAAATTTATTTTTAATGAGCCTCATACCATGTTTTGCCGATTTTGCCGTCCGCAAGCAGCTTGACGCTGAATTTGCAGGCGTTTTCCATTTCTTCGGTAACGATTTGCAGGGCCTTATCCGCCTCTTCAAGCGGAGCCTCAACTATAAGCTCGTCGTGCACCTGCAAAATAAGGCGTGATTTCATATTTTCCTTTTCAAGGCGGTTATCCACCCTGATCATTGCAATTTTGATTATATCCGCGGCTGTGCCCTGAATCGGCATATTCATTGCCACTCTTTCGCCGAAAGCGCGCATCATGTGATTTGAAGACGCAAGCTCCGGCAAATAGCGGCGGCGTTTAAACAAAGTTTGAGCGTAGCCGTTTTCCTTAGCGTCCGCCACCATTTTATTCATATATTCGGCAACACCCGAAAAATGATTTAAATAGCCGTTTATATAATCCTTTGCCTCTTTAACCGAAACACCGATATCCTTTGCAAGGCTGAAGGCGCCTATGCCGTAAACAATGCCGAAATTAACCGCCTTGGCGCGCGAGCGCAATAAAGGAGTTACCATTTCGGCAGGCAGATTAAACACCTGCGCCGCCGTGGTGCGGTGAATATCCTCGCCGTTATTGAATGCGGCAATCATATTTTTATCGTTTGCCAAAGCGGCAAGCACGCGAAGCTCAATTTGGCTGTAATCCGCGTCAATCAGCGTTTTGCCCTCTCCCGCAACAAAGAAACGGCGCATTTCCTTGCCCAGTTCCGTTCTTATCGGTATATTTTGCAAATTCGGCTCAAGCGAGGAAATTCTGCCCGTGCGGGTTTCAACCTGATTAAAAGAAGTGTGAATTCTTCCGTCCGCCGCGATAACCTTTAATAGACCGTCGCAATAAGTGGATTTCAGCTTTGAAAGGCTTCTGTATTCCAAAATAAGCTTAACTATCGGATATTCGGGTGCAAGCTCCTCCAATATTTCCGCTTTTGTGGAGTAGCCGCTTTTCGTTTTCTTTTTGCAGGGAATTTGCAGCTCTTCAAAAAGCACAACACCGAGCTGCTTTGGAGAATTTATGTTAAACTCATGCCCCGCGGCTTCGTATATCTGCGATGTAAGCTCCTTAATCCTTGCAAAAAGCTTATCCGAAAAGCTTTCTATACCCTCTTTATCCACCTCAAAGCCCGCGATTTCCATTTTGCCGAGAACGCGCGCAAGCGGCAATTCGATATTTTCAAGAAGTTCCTTTTGATTTGCTTCTTCAAGCTTTTCATCCGTTTTTGCAAACAAATCGGCAAGCACCGCAGCGTTTACAACATTTTCATCTGCCGAGCCGAGCTCGTTTTTGTATTCGGGAACGGAAACGCCGTATTCCGCACAAAGGTGGGAAATTTCATAATTATTGTCCGACGGGCGAAGCAAATATGCCGAAAGCATTAAATCTCCGCGCACATTTTTGCAAGCCGTGCCGAGCGAAGCGGCAAGGCGGTGAAGATATTTTGTGTTGTAAGAATATTTTTCAACATCACTTTCAAAAAATGATTTTATAAATTCGGCATATCCCTCGTCAAACGAATGAACAGCCGTGATTTCATCGCCGTTTGCAAAATAAATATCGGTGATTTCATTTTCCGAAACGGCGCAGTAAAAATATGCTTTGCCGCCGAATTCGAGGCTTGAATAATCTGCCTCTTTTTTGATTATACTTCTGTTTACCTTTTCGGGCTCCGGCGCATGCGCGTCATTTATATTCAGTTCAAACTTATCCATAAGGCTGAAAAGCTCATATTTTGCAAAAAGCCTTGCCGCATCCGCACTTTTTTCGGCAGGCACATAATCGGCTGCATTTGTATCAACAGGGGCGTTTGTTCTGATTGTGCCGAGATCAAGCGAAAGATATGCTTTTTCTTTATCACGGCGCAGCTTTTCACGAACGCCCGGCTTAATTTCAAGCTCATCGAGGTGCTCGTAAATATAATCAATATTATGATAATCGTGAATAAGCGAAAGGGCCGTTTTTGCGCCGACTCCCGCAACGCCGGGAATATTATCGCTTGAATCGCCCTGAAGCGCCTTAACCTGAATAAGCTCCTGCGGAGCAACTCCGTATTCTGCCTCAATGGCAGCTTCGTCGTAAGGGTCGGTTACCGCCCTGCCTGCTTTTGTGTGAGCAAGAAGCACCGTTACGCCGCCGTGCGCCAGCTGAAGCGAATCTCTGTCTCCGGTTGCTATAAAGCAAAGATCGCCGTTTTCACGGCATTTTTGAGCGAGCGTGCCGAGAATATCATCAGCCTCCCAGCCCTCACATTCAAGAGTTTTGATTCCGAGGCTTTTTAATATTTCCTTTATCATCGGCATTTGCGAGCGCAGTTCATCGGGCATTGTGTGGCGGCCCGCTTTGTAATCCGCAAACATTTTGTGGCGGAAGGTGGGCGCATGCAAATCAAAAGCAACGGCAATCGCCTCTGCCTGCGACATTTCTTTAAGCCTGAGCAAAATATTCAAAAAGCCGTAAACGGCATTTGTGTATATTCCGCTTTTGGTGGTGAGCACTTTAATTCCGTAAAATGCCCTGTTCATGATACTGTTGCCGTCCACAACAAGAAGTTTCATCAAAATTCCTCACTTTTCCGGGTAGCTTTGTTAAAACACTCGTTAATCCGAATTTAAGCGTTTGCATTTTCGCAAATGATTATACCGCAAATTTGCGCATATATCAACAGCGGCAAACGAATTTATCGCCTGCCGCTGCTTTTTTAATCTCTATTTATAAATTATTATCTATTTGTAAGCCCGTCTATGCCGTCTTTATCAAACATGCAGCAAGCCTCTATCATAATCTCTATGCCGGCTTTGATGGCCTCGGGGCGCAGATTTTCGGGAGTGTCAAGCCTGGTGTGATAATATCTCGGCGGAGCGGGATCCATTGCGGCAAAGCCCGTTGCCGGGATTCCGCGCTGGGTAAACGAAGCGGCGTCGGAGCCGCCTATGTAAATAGATTCATATTTAACATCAAATCCGCAATTTGCGCAGGCATCGTGCACCAAAACCTTAGTGCCGTCGTGATGCTGCAAGGTGCCTGAGAGATCGCGATGATAAACAGCCATGGTTTCCAAATCGCGGAAGGTGTCAAGTGCCACAACGCAGGTTGGGATTTCTTTAAGCTCTTTTTCATGAGCCTTGGCATATGCCTTTGAGCCTCTGAGGCCCGCTTCCTCCGAGCCGGAGCAAATCACAACGACCTCGGTGTTTTCAAAGCGAACCTTAGCCTCATCGAGCGCTTTAACAACAGCCATGCCAACATAGCAGCCCGAAAGGTTGTCAGAAGCGCCGGGAACGGATTTCGTCCAGCTTTGGAAGAAAAGAAAAGCAAATTCAAACGGAATGAAAACGCAGGAAATAACAAAGAACAAAATGAAAAACCACCTTGCGCTTTGAATATTAACGGCTGCGCCGCCCTTGCCGGCAATAATGCACACAAGTGCAAACACCGTTTGCACAATAAGACCAACAACCGCGGGAATTTCAACAAAAAGCTTCGCCTGAAGGCCGCCGATAAGGTAATTGAGAGTCCATTCAAACTGTGAATCGGAATGCCCCACCATAACTATGCGCTGCTTAACCTCGCCCTTGGGCTTTCTTACGGCAATCATATTGTGAGAGGTTTGCTTCGGGAAAAGAAAATCATCAAATTCCTTATACATAAGAAATTCAAAAACAAGCGGCACAAACGCGCAAATGCAAAGAATGAGCGCCGCAATCGGGCTTGCAAACCAATTCACAAAAACGCTTGCGATTCCGCAGGCAACCGTGAAAGGAATAAAACCCATAAAGCCTTGGCGGTGCAGGGTAAATTCCTCGATTCGGGTTTCCTCGCAATAGTTTTTCATATCCTTTTGAAACCACTGCTGTGCCCTGTATTCCTCCGGTGAACCGGGCTTTCTGGGCCCGATGCGCCTGCACACCTTTGTAATTCCCTTAACGGCATATTCCACCTGGCGGTCTATGTCGAAATCCTTACTGTATTCCAATGCTGTTTTCATAAATTTTCCCCTTTAAAAACAAATTCAACATATGAATTTTAGCACACATTAAGAATTCATGCAAGCATTATATACAAATACACAGCGGCAATTCGGCATAAAAATGTAAATTTATAACAAAGGTCATTGTTGAACAAGCACTGAGCGGTTTAATGCAACCGATTTACCGCCTACTTAATCGGCGTGCAAAAGCAAAATCACGCCATTCCAATCAAGCTGCCGATCACGAAATCATAATAAATGGGGGCATCCGTGCAGGAATGCCCCCATTTTTATATTATTTTAGTTATTCAACATTCCTCAAAGCCGCAATTATTTTTGAGGGCCGTTAAAGCCGTTTTTCTCCTGGAAAGCGGCAATTTTATCGATAACGCCGAGCACAACCTCAAAGCCGTCGCCCACCGTTTCCATATCAAATCTTTCGGGCATATCGCGCCATGTGTGATAATAATATGTAAGCACGGGATTTTGAGCCGCAAAGGTAACGGATTTGATACCCGCTTTTGTGAGGGGTGTGCTGTCGCATCCGCCTACAGGGTTGTGAATGCAATAATTTGTTTTGCTTTCAACGCCCACTTCCTTAAAGGTGTCCTTAAACATTTGCTCAAGATCCTTATCAAAGCGGGTAAACTGCCAATCGTCCTTAATAACAACCTCAAAATATTCCTTATCAGCAACGGAATCGATGTTTATATTCCAAGCATTTTTGGTGAGATCATCGTTTTTATGTTCTTCGGCAAATGCCATAGAGCCTCTGAGGCCCGCTTCTTCAGAGCCGCAGTTAAAATCAACTATACGGCAGTTTTTAGGCATTTTGTCGGGATTTTCGGCAAAATACTTTGTAACGGCATAGCTGAGTGCACAGCCCGTTGCATTATCCATTGCGCCTCTTGAGGCATTGCGCCCGTGAGGATCCGCCCACATAATAACAAAGCAGCTGCCGAGAGCCGTGATTGCGGGCATAAACAGCATTGCCGTATTCAAGTGGGCAAAAGATTCGGAATAAAAGGCGTTATATGCAAACTGAGCGCCGAAATAACAACCGCCGTAAATAACCGCCATTGCAATCGAAACGCCGATCATAAAGAACACGCAAAGCGCACCGAAGCCGACCTTGCCGTAAGTGGCAATCATGCCGAGAGCGGGCTTGTGCTTATATTTATATGCATGCTCGGAATGGCGCCAGGTCCAGCTTGTGTCCGTATGGCCGGAAAGAATGATGGTGTAATCATATTTACCGTCCGGCGGAAGAAGCTCACCGTATGTGTTTTGCGAAATTTCCTGCCTGAAAAACATATCAAACCATGTTTTATAAAGGAAAACGCTGAACACAAGCCACACAACAACGGCAATGCCGAAAAACGCCATGCCGAACCAAAGCGTTTCAATTTTAAGCGCAAAATAAGAAAGCACGCTTAAAATAATTCCTGCGTAACCGGCATAAGGAATACCACCGATAGAAGACCTCGGCGAAACCGCAAATTCCTCCTGCTTAGGCTCAATACCGATTTCGCGGAGCTTATCGCCCATGTAATCGGCGTACTTTTTCTCGTTGTCCGAGCCGGGCAGCCTTGAACCGATTTTCTTTGCCGCGTGAGTAACAATGTCATATGCCACTTGCGCGTATTTTTTGTTTTCGTCTTTCACTCAATTGACCTCCTATAATGAAATACAAAACAAGTTTATCATACTATTTACAATTTGGCAACTTTTGTTAAAATATTAACACATCGAACAGGAAAACGATTTTTGCACGCGTATTTAATAATTGTTAAATATATAAGAAAACGGCAACGCGCATTAAAACGCATCGCCGAAATCTGCAAAAAAATAAAATTATTATAAATGGAGTTAATTTATTTTTTATTCTTGTTATAAATAATTTTTAAGCCGTCCAGCAGCAAATTTTCATCCACAACTGCTTCGATTTTAAGTGCCTTTGAAATGGCATTTGCAAGCCCGCCGGTTAAAACAACCGTTGCTTTTTCGCCAAGCTCCTCCTCAAAGCGGGAAACCATGCCCTCTATCATGGCCGCAGTGCCGATAACTGATCCGCATTTCATTGCGTCTATCGTGTTTGCGCCGATGATTTTGGAGGGGGCGGAAATATCGATTTGCGGCAACTGAGCCGTGCCGCTCGCAAGCGAATTTATGGCTGTTTTAACACCGCACATTATCGCACCGCCGAGGTGCGCGCCGTTTTTATCAATAACGGAGGCCGTTGTGGCCGTGCCGATATCAAAAAGCACGGCGGGGAGCGGATATTTGTTTATAACCGCCACATCTCCCACAACCAAATCGGCGCCCATTTCGGCAGGATTGTCAAGCTTAATATTAAGCCCCGTTTTTATTCCGGGGCCGACAATGATAAGTTCCTTGCCGCAAACGAGCATAACGGCTTTCTTAAGCGTGCGCACAAGTGCGGGAACAACGCTTGAAATTATGCCGCCGTCAATATCCGAAACGCCGTTTATATCAAGAAAAGTTTTCAGCTTCATCGAATATTCGATCTCGGTTTCCATAACATTCGTTGAAAGTCTGCCGCAGCAAACAAGCTCATCGCCGTTCCAAACTCCGAGCACTATATTCGTGTTTCCGACATCTATTGCAAGTATCATATTACAACTTCCTTTTTGAAGAAATCAATCGGACGAGCCGAGCAAACTCATTATAATATAACACCGCGCCAAAGTAAAGCAAATTAAATACCGCAAAATCAAATTTTGCGCTGCATTTACACCGGCTGCCTAAATAAAATGTAAAAATAGCCAACTCCCTTTGCATTAAGCGCGGCATATTCATTTCCCACAGTGGCGGAGGTGGATTGCTTAACAATTATGTCACTTCCCGAAATCCGCAGGCCGATACTTGCACCTGCCTTTGATGCAGCGGCAAAATAATGCGTGCAGGCTTTCGTTTCAAACTTGGTTACAATCGCCGCACCCGAAAGAGGAAACACCAACGCATAGCACGCCTCAAACGGGCAGCCCGTGGCGATTGTTTTTTCTATTGCGCCGTCACCGAAATATGTGCCGACATATACCGGCGTTTCAAGCCTTTCCCTGTCCTCCTGCGAAAGATGCGTTTGCATATCGCCCGTATGGCTGCCGAAAGCCGCGTCTATTTTTTCGTTATCGCTGTTGTAATCCGCCATCTTGGGCCTGTCCGTTCCTATCCAGCTGTTAAGCTGCAAATTGGCGGTTTTGTTTGATGAACTCATATTAACCAACCTTTCCGGCTGCGTTTTAAAGCGGCCGCAGCCGCGCCGCGTGATTTATTCCGCAATTCCGTCCCACACAAAAAAGCGAAATTCAAAGCCGTCCCTGATATACCAAGGCAAATCCAGCTCATCCTGCTTTTCGCACTTTATCGCACCGAATTTAAAAGGATTAGCAGAAACAAGCGGATAATTGTTTTTAAGAAAATCCGCCATATCGTAAAGTCCTTGATGCGTCACATTCCACAATCCGAACCAAATAACCTGTTGATCATAAACCGTGCTTATATCGCTAATGGCATTGAAAGCGGCTCTAAACTCATCAAAGGCTTCAATCTCGGGCACATATGAAAGCCGCTCAATCACCGCCGCGCGTGTTTCATCCTCGGTTTCGGCAGGCACAAGCGAAAGCAGCGAGCAATATTCGGCAAGCCCGGCTTCATCGCAGCTTTGCGCAAAAACATTTGCAAGCCCGCGGTCGAGCATATCGTAAAGGAGCTGCACCCCCGCACAACAGCCGCGCATTTCGGCTGCGGCAACGCTTTTCGGCAACGCTGGAATTCCCGCGTTTTCGCTAAGTGAAATCAGCCTTTCATATGCGTTACTCATACACATCCGCCTCCACGCTTTCAAGCGAAAGATAACCGAGCGAATCGCAAACCGCAACACCCGCGGCGGAGGGCGAAAGCGAAACCTCGGCATATTCGATTCCGTCTATCGCTGATAAACCGAGCACCAAAGCCGTAGATGATATATTCTGCCCGATTTTTGTTGCAGAGCACAGCTGCGTGATTTTTTCCTCTGCGGCGGCCTTTACCGAGGATTTATCCGCA
>ENA-UEOR01000280-UEOR01000280.1-human-gut-metagenome-genome-assembly--contig:-NODE-280-length-29717-cov-24.857692_pt1 | contig 29717 bp, 19 predicted proteins | sample MGYA00242887_ERZ507890 | MGnify/ENA primary metagenome ERZ507890 (study PRJEB26167, sample SAMN06115431) | human gut metagenome | host: Homo sapiens | place: China:Guizhou | collected 2014-10-21...
AAAAGATTAGGACTGCCGGACAAAACTGTACGACGGGAACTTGACAAATTCTGTGCATCTTATCCGCTTTTAGATACGCTGATCGCCAACTCCTATTTATCCGATGAATTGAAAGAGAATTACCGGAATATGTATCTCGGACGGCGGGATTCTTACCTAAAAATCGGGTTATAACACATTACGACTTATGGGCCAGCAGGAATACGAGGCTTTCAAAGCGAAGTTGCGGGAATGGATGAACACCCACCCCGACGAATACGCCGCATTCGAAGAGGCGATGAACGCCCGTGACTATGCAGGGTGCCAGTCGGTCATATTCCAAGCCATGTCCCTTATCCCCCGGTACCGGCGCCTCATGTCCGACAAAGCCAATGAAGGACTGTTCGATCATGTCGATGAGATCGAACAGGCGGCCCGACAACACGACCTTGCCGGCAAGATCATCCGGGAGTGCGAACAGCCCGGCAAGGATTCCACTCTCCCGGCGATGCTTTGCTGGCTCTACTTCGGCAAGAGTTTCGAACGGATGGTAGAGCGTTGCGAAGAGCTGCGGCACTCGCCCGATCTGGGATTCTTGCAGAAGATGACCATGAGCGCCACGATCAGACTGCTGATCTTCCGCTCCATCAAATTAGAACTGCGCACCAAGCAGGACTGGGATGCCCACCGCGAAGCGATGCGGCTGGCCGAAAGCGACCGGGTGCTGGAATGGGCCGCGGGCACTCTTCCGGCCGAAGATGCGGGTGAAAAGAGAAAACCCGGCCGGCCGAGTACGACCAAATCATTGGTGGACATGTTTTCACCGGCTGTCACGCATCCCGACGTGTTGCGGCAAAAGATCGGCGAATACATCACGAAGAGACACACCCAGACCGACATCGCACGTCTGAAGATCGCACTCGATGAATTGCGCTATCTGGTAGTTCCCATCAACATCAAACCGTTCCGCGATGCCCTGCAAGCAGAATACGGCTCTGACATCCGCATCGTCCACGAGCGGGGCATACAGGAAGCATACAGCCGTCTGACGGAACCGCTGCTTATCGGATCGGCCGTCAGCAGTCGGGGCGGCGAGGCCCTCATCATCCGGGAAATAAAAGATTTTCTATCGCAATAAGGCTCGTTAAATTCGCCTTAACACACCGCGAATTAAACGCTTAAATATCGTTCAATCATAACATTATATTTGCGCCGTCGCTCGGATTTCCGGGCGGCGGCGTTGCTTTCCCGTCCGCCGGAAGGCTGCGTCTCACAACGGGCGGAAAGCAATGTATGAAAGATTTATTATCCATCCTCCGGGATGCTCCGGGCAGCATTCGGCTGGAGGTAAGCGGCGAGGATCTGTTGGCTTTCTCCAAAAGCCTTATCGACCGCGCCAAAGAAGAGCTGGCAGCACAAGTCGCCGAAGCCCGCAAGGAACGTTACCTGACCAAAGAACAGGTCAAAGAGCTATGCGGCGTTTGCGATGCGACGCTCTGGCATTGGAACCGCAAAGGATATCTGAAAGCCGTTAAGGTCGGTAACAAGGTTCGCTACCGCACCTCGGACATTCAACGGATTCTCGGCGAGCGCGATGGCAAATAAGGTGTCAGACAGCGTTGCAGCCTCCTGCAAGCAGTCCCGGAACGAGCGTATCGAGGAGTTCCTGCGGGAGCATTACGCCTTTCGCTACAACACGGTCAAAAGCCGTGCGGAGTTCCGCAGCAGCGACGGCGAGTTCCTCCCCGTGACCAAATACCGGCTCAACTCCTTCCGGCGGGAGCTCGACCGCACCATCGGCATCGCCACCTCGGCGGAGAACCTGCGCAGCATGCTCGAAAGCGACTTCTCCGAGCGTGTGAATCCCGTACAAACGTATTTCCGGAAACTGCCGCCGGCAACGGGGACTCAGGCCATCGACGAACTGGCCGCGACCGTCACTGTGCGCAACGCCCTGCATTGGTCGGAGTACCTGACCAAATGGCTCGTCGGCGTGGTCGCCAATGCGATGAACGACGTTGGGTGTCAGAACCATGTCTGTCTGGTATTGACCGGCGAGCAAGGAAAGTTCAAGACCACATGGCTCGACAACCTCTGTCCCCGCTCACTCGCCAGTTATCTTTTCACGGGAAAGATCGACCCACAGAACAAGGACGTGTTGACGCTGGTCGCCGAATACCTCTTCATCAACATCGACGACCAGCTGAAGGCGCTCAACAAACGGGATGAAAACGAGTTGAAGAACCTCATCACGGCTCCTTCGGTCAAATACCGGCGGCCCTACGACGTCTACATCGAAGAGTATCCCCACTTGGCGAGCTTCATGGCCTCGGTGAACGGGAACGACTTTCTGACCGACCCGACCGGCTCGCGGCGCTTCCTGCCCTTCGAGGTGTTATCCATCGACATCGACCGGGCGATATGGGTAGATATGGATCGGGTATACTCCGAAGCCCGAACGCTCCTGAATAACGGATTCCGCTACTGGTTCGACGACACCGAGATCGAAGAACTGCACCGGGGAAACGCCGCATTCCATGTCCAGACCATCGAATACGAAATGCTGCTGAAAGGGTTCGAGAAGCCTCCGGCACATGCCGTCACGGATTGCTTTATGACCACCGTGGAGATTCTGGACTATCTGCGCAGCTATTCGTCGCTGAACCTCTCCGAGAAACGTATGGGTGAAGCCTTGCGCAAGGCCGGGTTCGAACGACGCTCGAAACGTGTCAACGGAAATCCCGTCTACGGCTGGGTCATCGAGAAGATCACACCCAATCCTTTCGTCTCTTACGGATTGTAGTTACTACGCTACTACACACAGCTGCAAAACATTGAAAAAGAACACGCAGGCGTGTAGTAGGATGTAAAAACACACCTTACTGCATCTTACGACGCTACTACGTCAATTACTACGGTAGTAAGGTGACATAAACTTGGTTACTACACATAGCGAATTATTTATCAAACGATTACGCAAATGTAGTAGGTAGTAAGGCAATATCGGCAAACTTCGAAAAACAAAAATTATGAATGATCTGAAAAATATCGGCATCCGGCAATTCCTCGCATGGCGGGGCATTCTGCCCAAATACGAACGAAACGGTTACGACATGTATCTTTCACCCTTGCGGGAAGAACGCACGCCGAGTTTCAAAGTGGACTACGTGCAAAATCTCTGGTACGACTTCGGACTGGGCGAAGGCGGTACATTGCTCACCCTCGTGATGCGGTTGGAGCGGTGCGACAGCCGCGAGGCGATCCGACGGCTGCAAAACGGTGAAAAAAGGGACGCCGGTTCCGTTTCTCTTTCACCGGGTGTTGGCGAGCGTCCAGCTGTCGGAGGGCCCTTGCCGGTCTTGCATCCGGCCGCCGTCCCCGCGCTCCGGATCCTCTCCGACGCTCCGCTTCGTCATCCGGCATTGGTCGGTTATCTCTCTTCGCGCGGCATCGTCCCGTCTGTTGCCGCGGCATTCTGCCGCGAGGTTCGCTACGAGGTAAACGGCCGCGCCTTTTTCGCCGTCGGGTTCCGCAACGATGCCGGAGGGTGGGAGCTCCGTTCCGAGCGGTTCAAAGGCGGCTCCTCGCCCAAACACATCACCACCCTCGACAACCGTTCCGACACGGTGATCGCTTTCGAGGGATTTATGGATTTCCTCGCTTATCTCTCGCTGAAACATCCCGAACAACTGCACATCGACGCCGCGGTTCTAAACTCGGTCGTCAACCTGCCCAAAGCCGTACCGTTTATCTCACGGCATCCGGTGATTCACGCCTTCTTCGACAACGACGAGGCAGGGCGTAAAACGACCGCCGGTCTGATCCGTCTTTGCCCCCGCAGCGAGGTAATCGACCAAAGGCATTTTTACAGCGGGCACAAGGACATAAATGACTATCTGATCGCCTGCATAAAAGACCGATCTAAGACCACGAAAACTATATCCGATAAGCAAGATCACTCTTGTCGGAATAATCTGCAAGCCCTGAAAGCGGAACCGGAGGAAATTGAACCACCGCGTCGGAAAGGGATAAAGGTTTAAGGAAGGCAAGGTTGTGTTTTCGTAGACGAAAACTGCGCCTTCCCCGCTGGCCGGCGTAAAATCCCGCTGGTCTGAACAACCTATATAGCATGAACAATCTATCGAAACAACCTGTCATGGAAACACCGAAGAAAACATACAGCAAACAGGGCGGTCGGCCGAAAGTCGGCATCGGCCGCATCTGCAAATACGTCGTCAGCACACGACTCAGCCCCGAACGGAAACTCCGATTCTCGGCCCTTTGCCGCGAGGCCGGGCAACCGCCGGCCGAAGTCCTGCGCCAGCTGATCGACCGAGGAACGGTGAGGGCGCGGATCACCCGTGAACAGCTGGATTTCATGGCCCAACTCAAGGGCATCGCCCGAAATCTGAACCAACTGACCCGGCTGGCCAATGCCAAAGGTCTGGCGGCTGTCAGGGTACGGCATGCGGCGATCGTCACGGCCATCGAAAAACTCCTGAAGCAGATATGCGATGGTCGGTAAGGTCATATCCGCTTCGTCCTTTTCGGGGACGGTAGGCTACGTGATGAAAGAGGAATCCCGGATACTGGAAGCTGAAGGCATTACGCCTCCGGAAGTGAAGGACATGGTGCAGGACTTCAAAGACCAGACCTTATTGAATCCGCGGCTGAAAAACACCGTCGGGCATATCTCGCTGTCTTTCTCACCCAAGGACGCTCCGCGGATGACCGACGCCCTGATGACACAGATCGCAAAGGAGTACATGCAGAGGATGGGTATCACCGATACACAGTATCTATTGGTTCGCCACCTCGACCAGCCCCATCCACACTGCCATCTGGTCTACAACCGGGTCGGGAACAACGGGCAGACCATTTCGGACAAGAACATCAAGCTCCGCAGCGCCAAGGTATGCCGGGAGCTGACCGAGAAGTACGGATTGTATCTCGCACCGGGAAAGGACGACGTGCGGCGGGAGCGGCTGCGCGAACCCGACAAGACCAGATACGAAATCCACGATGCGATCAAAAGGTGTCTGCCCCGATGCGCCGGATGGAAAGGGCTGGAGAAGCAACTGGAAAAACAGGGCATCGGCATCCGTTACAAGTATTGCGGTTCGACTGACCGCAAACAAGGGGTTTTGTTCTCGAAAAACGGCTTCGAGTTCTCCGGATCGAAGATCGACAGGGCATTCAGCTTTACGAAACTCGACAACCGGTTCAACCATATTCAACAGCAGACCCAACACCGGGCAACGCTCTTCGGGAACCTCTCGGCGGCAGCAGGTAATTACCGTTCGGCATTTGCCGGGTTGTTCGGCGGTATGGATAGCGGCGGCACGCACGAAGAGCCATCATCGGTAAACCTCGGAAAGGCAGGCGGGATTCCGCTGCCGCCGGCCGGTTCGCCCGTCGGAGTGTCCGCCGCACAGTTGCAGCGCAAGCCGGGAGAAAGTCCCGAAGAGCATATAGCACGAATCACGGCACTGCTCAACGCCGCGGCCGAAGCAATGGCCATCGCTGCGATGGAGCACCGCCGCAGGATGGAAGAACAGAAAAGAAGAGCCAAAATAAAACTGTAACCGAATTAGAAAATCTTAAAAATCATGAACGACGAAAATAAGATCGGACTCTCGATCGAAATGTACGAAGACCTCAAAGAAACGCTCGTCAAGGCTGTCAAAAACACCAAAGCCAACGCGGGTCTGGAGAATGCACAGCTGGAACGGATCGAGCGGCCGATAGAGGCCACGGAGCTCTCGCAGGGGCAGGTCGCACAGATGCTCGAACAACTGCAACGGCATACGGCCTTGCCGGGAGTAAAAACCGAGCAGGAGCGGGAATTTACCGACAAATACAACGCTCTGTTGGCGCAGTTAGCGGGTAGGCTGGAGGTGATCGACAAAGAGATCAGGCAGACACATACATTGATAGAGCAGGTGAGGCAAGCTGTCGAAGCAGCGGCAAAGCCCGAAAACCTGCCAGTGCGGGAGCACCGGCATACTTATACGCTCGATATCAGTTCTTCGAAAACATTTTTGACGATGTTCGTCATGCTGGGATGTATTTTCCTGCAAGGCGCATTCATTTACCGAATCTCAGAGAATAATCGGCTGTTAGCTGCGAACGACCTGAAATACCGCTACGTGAAAATGCGTGGTGAGATCAAAGAAAAGGAGCTTATGGAGTTGGAAACGATATTCAGGGATGAGCAGCACACGGCCATACGCGATACCGTCCGAAACCAAGTTGAACGGTACAAAGAAGCCGTAAGGCGGCGGGCAGAACAACTAGAGCGGGCTGCAAGCAAAGAGCGCAAAGCGAAAAAGCTACTTGATGATGCAGCACAGTTGCGGGGAAAATAATTTATTTTCCCCGCTATAATGATTCGTTAATTTTGATTGACCACCTCCATGTTGTTTTGAAAATCAAGCAGTTGTGTTAATCTTGGATTTGTGGGCGTAAATGGTTTGGAGTCAATAATATAGGGGCGAACTTTTGCGTTTTAAAAATACGCATAAAAAAGCCCCTGTTCTTGAAAAGAACGAGGGGCAAAGGATTTTTTGAGGGGGCTGTGTGGGCCCCGGCATGATTGCCGTCCGCAGGCATCGCCCGTTATTTCAGCTTGCAGAGTTTGCGGTCTGCGTCGGTTGCCTCGCGTATGGAGATTGCAAAGCCTCCGCCGCGCGCCATCTCCACGTCGAGTTCCGTGCGTTGTCTGACCTTCCCGGTGCGGATGACATATGCCTGCGGATTGGTCTGGTAATCGGCATCGGGGGCATCGGCGTAGAGCGTCGCCACGTACTCCTTACCGGGATCGAGGTAGTCGAACGGGAGCGTCACCGTACGTCGGTTCTCGTCCGTCACGCCGCCCACGAACCACTCGCCCGTGTCTTTGGCCTTGCGCGCCACGACGATGTAGTCGCCCGGTTCGGCCAGCAGGTAGCGGCTCTCTTCCCAGTCCAGTGCGACGTCCTCGATGAAACGGAACGCATCCATGTATTTCTCATAGTGCTCGGGCAGGTCTGCCGCCATCTGCAGCGGCGAGTACATCGTCACGTACAACGCCAGCTGGTTGGCGAGCGTCGCGTTGACGTGCGAGTGGTTGCCGGGGTTGACCTCCGCGACGTCCATCACGAAGATGCCGGGCGTGTAGTCCATCGGGCCGCCCTGCAGGCGCGTGAAGGGCAGGATCGTCACATGGTGGGGCTTCGAGCCGCCGAACGCCTGGTACTCCGTGCCGCGTGCCGACTCGTTGCCGATCAGGTTGGGGTAGGTGCGGCAGAGGCCCGTCGGGCGCACCGCCTCGTGGGCGTTGACCATGATCTTGTGGTCGGCGGCCCGGCGGACGGCATAGAGGTAGTGGTTGTTCATCCACTGCCCGTAATGGTGCTCGCCGCGGGGCAGGATGTCGCCCACGTACCCGCTCTTGACCGAGTTGTACCCGTATTTGTCCATCAGGCGGTAGGCCGCTTCCATGTGGCGTTCGTAGTTGCGCACCGAAGCCGACGTTTCATGGTGCATCATCAGCCGGATGCCTTTCCCGTGCGCATATTCGTTCAGTGCGGCGATGTCGAAATCGGGGTAGGGGGTCACGAAATCGAAGACGTAATCCTTCGTGTGCCCGAACCAGTCCTCCCAGCCGACGTTCCAGCCTTCGACGAGCAGCTGGTCGAACCCGTGTGCCGCCGCGAAGTCGATGTACCGCTTCACGTTCTCGTTCTCGGCGCCGTGGCGGCCGCTGGGCCTGCATCGGGCGTAATCCGTCACGCCGAGCTGTACCGACGGCACGTCGCGCGTATAGGCCCAGTCGCTCTTGCCGGTGATCATTTCCCACCATACGCCCATGTATTTCACGGGCTTGATCCACGAGGTGTCGTCATAGGCGCACGGCTCGTTGAGGTTCAGGATCAGCTTCGAGGCGAGGATGTCGCGGGCGTCGTCCGAGACCGTCACCGTGCGCCACGGGGTATGGCAGGGCGCCTGCATGTAGCCTTTCCACCCCTGTGCGTCGGGCGTAAGGTGCGAGGTGAAGATGAAATTCCGGTCGTCCAGGTCGAGGTGCATGCACGCATAGTCGACCAGCGCCGCTTCGTGGATGTTGATGTAGAGCCCGTCGTCGCTCTTCATCTGCAGGGCCGTCTGTACGCCCGTGGGCGAGAAGGGCGTCTGCGACGAGTTGGGCGTGATGGCGCCGGGCATCAGCTCCCGTATCTGCGAGAGTTTCGACTCCGTGTAGTCGTACTCCTGCGTGTCGTAGTCGCCCGGGATCCAGAACGCCGTGTGGTCGCCCGCCATGGCGAACTGTGTTTTCTCCTCGCCGATGACGAAATAGGTCAGCGACTCCTGTTCGGGGAATTCGTAGCGGAATCCGAGCCCGTCGTCGTAGAGCCGGAAGCGGATCGTCATGTCGCGGCCTGTCGCGGCCTGCCGCAGCGTGACGGCCATTTCGTTATAGCGGTCGCGGATCTCGGCCTGCTCGCCCCATACGGGACGCCATGTCTGGTCGGACTCGCTGCGGGCCACCTGCCCGAGGGTGAACCCGTCGTAGAGCGATACCGGGCGCCCTGGTTCGCCCTTGCGGATTTCAGCCCCGAATTCCAGCTTCGGGGCTTCGCCGCGCAGTTCGAGCCCCATGCCGCTGGGCAGGATCACGGGGCGCTCCTTGTAATCGAGCGTATAGGTGGGGCGGCCTCCATCCGCCAGGCTGAACTCCAGGCGGAGGCGGCCGTCGGGCGAGAGGAGCGTCTCCTGTGCCGTGCAGGCTGCACCGGCCAGCAGCGCGGAGATATATAAAAATATTTTCTTCATGGTTCGGTCTTGTTATTTACGTTTGAATTCTACGATCAGCGCCTGCCGCGGGCCGACCGTGGTGGTATCGTCCACCTCCGTGGCTTTGCCCGTCAGGACGTTGCGCCCGTCGCTCAGCCCCGAGGCGATCTCGGCATAGTGCGACCACGGCACCTGTTTCTTGCCCCGCGAGTTGTTGATGAAGACGAATACCGCGTCGGTGTCGTCATAACGGAAATAGGCGTAGGTGTTGTCGCGCGAGAGGAAGTGCATCGTGCGGCCGTTGTGGATCACGGGCTTCGACTTGCGCCATTGGAAGAGCCGCTGCGTGTAGTCGAAGAGCCCCGCCTGTACGGCATCGCGCTGCGCGGGGTCGAAAAGGTTCACCGCGTCGCCCTCCCAGCCGCCGGGGAAATCCACGCGCAGCCCGCCGTGTCCCTGCGAGAGGTCTTTCGAGGTGAACATCATCTCGTCACCCGAGAATATCTGCGGGATGCCGCGCATCGTGGCCAGCATCGCCATCGAGAGTTTCAGCCGGTCGGGGTTCCCGCGTACGATGTCGCCGATGCGGTCGGTGTCGTGGTTGGCGACGAAGATCATCATTTTCGACAGGTCATGGTAGACGAAATCGTGCGACAGGCAGTCGTAGACGCGCGTCATGCCCTCGCCCCAGCGGAGCGAGTCGGTGGGCAGCGCCCGGCAGATGGCCTCCTGCAGCGGGAAATCCATGATCGACGGCAGGTGCGAGTCGAAGCCGTCCTTGTTGGGATTGCCGCCCTGCCAGTATGCCAGTTGCGGGATCGACGACGTCCAGCATTCGCCCACGATGTTGAAATCGGAGTATTCCCTGCGTACGGCCGCGCACCACTCGCTCATCGGCACCTTCTCGTTGTAGGGGTAGGTGTCGACGCGGAACCCGTCCAGGCCGGCATACTCGATCCACCACACGGCCCATTGCTTGAAATATTGCAGCACGTAGGGATTGTCGAGGTTCATGTCGGGCATCGACGGCACGAACCAGCCGCTCTCCTGCAGGTCAAGGTCGTAGCGCGAAGCGTTGGGATCCATGTTCGTCGAGAAGCAGACGTTCGTCCCGGTGTATTCGGGGAACTGGTGTATCCAGTCCCTGAAAGGCAGGTCTTTCATCCACCAGTGGCCCGTGCCGCAGTGGTTGGTGACGATGTCCATAATCACCTTCAGCCCGTGCTCGTGGGCTTTGCCTACGAACTCCCTATACAGTTCGTTCGAGCCGAACCGGGGGTCTATGCGGTAGTAGTCGCCGCAGGCGTAGCCGTGGTACGAACCTTCGGGTTCGTCGTCCAGCAACAGCGGCGTGGGCCATACGGCCGTGGCGCCCAGCCCTGCGATGTAATCCAGGTGGTCGATCATCCCCTGCAGGTCGCCCCCGTGGCGGCCGAAGAAGGCGCTGCGGTCGGCGCGCTCCCGCGTGTGGGGCGTCGAGTCGTTCGACGCATCGCCGTTGGCGAAGCGGTCGGGCATCAGGAGGTAGATCATGTCGGCCGTGGTGAAACTCTTGCGTGCGGCCGAGCCTTCGGCGCGTGCCGCGATCTCATAGGGAACCTTGAACTGCCGTTCCCCCTGCGAGAATACGAGGTAGTAGGTGCCCGGTTCCGCGTCGGGTTTCACCTTCACGTCCACGAATAGGTAATTGGGACTGTCGGCTTTGTGGCGGGCCTTCACCCCGACGCCCTGTCCGCCTTCGATGCGGACGTCGTATGCCGCGATGCCGGCCCCGTTGACGAGCAACTGGAGCGGGGTCTGCATTCCCGTCCACCACGAGAGGGGTTCGACGCGGGTAACCTCGCCCGAGGCGTCTGCCACCGAGGCGGGGTCGAATACGGACTGTCCTGTCCCTGTGCAGGAGAGCAGGCCGGCTGCTGCGAGTGTCATGAAAAATCGGTTCAAAATATCGTCGTTTGTAAAGTTAGCAAAAAATCGGTTTCCAGCGATTCCCGTTTCGCCCGGGGCATCCTTGTGCTTCTCATGCGCATCCCCGTGCTTTTCGGATGGTTTACTGTCTATTCCCGTCGGGTGCTATCGGGGTTCCTGTCGCTGTTTCCTCGCATCCCCGGCGCATGTCCGCAACCCTTATCTCCTGTCTTGTGCGAAGACCTGCCACTGCCATGCGGGAAGCACGGTGCGGGTGCCGCCCGTGTATTCCTTCCCGGTGAAGAACTCGCGGCGCGAGCCCTCGAACGGCAGGTCGAATGCGACCTCCTCCGCGCTGAGGTTCGCAGCGACTGTCACCTCGTTGCCGCCGGCCGTGCGGGAAAACAGCATCAGGCCGTCGGGTGTTCGTTCTCCGAGCGGGTATGCGGCCTGCCCGCCGCGTTCTCCGGCCGCGAGCGCCGGGTTCTCGTGGCGCAGCCGGATCAGTGCGGTGTAGAAATCCGTAAACCCGTTATGTTCCCACGCGGGTACGGGGTCTTTCTCGAAGAACTCGAAGCGGTGGTCGAACCCCATCTCCTGTCCGGTATAGACGAGCGGCTGCCCGTTGGGCAGCGTGAAGGTCAGCAACGCCATCACGCGTGCCGCGTCGCCCATGCGCTCGAATTCCGTCCCGGCCCACGAGTTTTCGTCGTGGTTCGAGGTGAACATTAGGCGGAACGCCTCGCGCGGCATGGCAGCGGAGTCTCTGGCGACGTAGGCACGCAGGTCTGCGGCGCTTTTGCGTCCCTGTGCGATGTCGTTCAGCAGGTGGTGCAGTTCCCACGCATATGAGGCGTCGAACGCCCCGTCGTGCAATGCGGGGGCTTCGCCCTCGGCGAGCAGGTAGATGCCGGGGTACTCCTTCCGCAGTGCGGGCAGCGTCTGCTGCCAGAAGTCGATGGGTACCTCGCACGCCATATCGCAGCGGAATCCGTCGATGCCGCGGTTGAGCCAGAAACGCATGGCGGCCGCCATTGCGGCACGCATGTCCGTGTTGCCGTAGTCGAGCTTGGCGATGTCCGTCCAGTCGTACTGCACGATGGTGTTGCCCAGCGAGTCGCGCACATACCAGTCGGCCGGATGCTCCTCGATCCAGCGGGCATCGGGCGAGGTGTGGTTGGCCACCCAGTCCAGGATTACGCGCAGCCCGAGTCTGTGGGCGTCGGCTACGAACCGGTCGAAATCCTCCAGCGTGCCGAATTCGGGGTTGACGGCTTCGTAGTCGGAGATGGCGTAGTACGAGCCGAGGGTTCCCTTGCGCTCCTTGACGCCGATGGGGTAGACGGGCATCAGCCAGACGATGTCCACGCCCAGTTCTCTGAGCCGGGGCAGGTGGCGTGCGGCCGCCGCCAGCGTCCCTTCGGGGGTGTACTGGCGCACGTTCATTTCGTAGACGACCGAGTTGTAACTCCAGTCGGGGTGGGCGGCCGGTTGCTGCGGCCGTGTGCCGCAGGCAACCAGTACCATTGCGAGTAGTAATGCGGGCAAGCGTTTCATGGCGTGTCGTTTAGAGCGTGAATACCACCGACGACCAGGCGCCCATGAGCAGTTTCGACGAAGCGTCGCCGCGCTGAAGTTTCACTTCACCTGAGACGCCTACGGCCTTGTCCGGTTGGTCGGTAAGGGTCAGTATCTGCTCCTCCCGGCCGAAGTTGTGCACGACGAGCATCCGTTCGCCGTCCAGCTCGCGGTACCAGGCCGCGATGGATTGCTGCGAGGTGTTGCCGTCGTTGTAGACCGGGTGTTTGACCATCTTGCCCTGCGCCAGCACGGGGTAGGTGTTGCGCAGCCGGGCGAACGTGCGGTAGAGGTTGAGCAGCGAACCGTCGTCGTCGGCCTGTGCCTCGACCGAGATCGCCGGGGTCAGCATCTGCATGTCGATCTTGCCCGAGAGGCTTCCCGAAGCCAGTTCGTTGCCCGCCTTGTCCCACAGGATCGGGGTGCGGACATATTCGTCGCCGTTGGATTTGGTGCCCCAGTACCCGAGCTCTTCGCCCTGGTAAATGTAGGGTGCGCCCTGCGCCGTGAGCAGCACGGCGGCCGCCACCTTCATCTTTTCGGCGGACTGTCCCAGGTCGGAGCCCGTGCGATCCTCGTCGTGGTTCGAAAGTTTCGTGGCTTCGATATAATCGCTGCGGTACTGTGCGTAGAGGGGCTGCACGTCGAGGATGTCCTTGACGAAATAGCATCCGATGCCGTTTTGCAGCGCCCATTTGAGCTTGTACCAGAACGTGAATTCGAACAGCGCCGGCAGCCCCCGGTAATAGGGTGCCGCCTTGTCCGCTTCGTCGAGCATCTCGCCCACCATGTAGAAATCGCCCTCTCCGCCGGCGGCCTTGTAGCTCTCGTTCATGCGGTCGTAGAATTTCTTGAGGAACGTGGGGTTCTCGTCGTTGTAGGCGTTGTGGTAGATGTGCTTCACGGCATCGAGGCGGAACCCGTCCACGCCCATGCGTACCCACTTGTCGGCCGCTTCGGTGACGGCCTTGAACGCCCCGGACTGCTCGGCCTCGGCGGCCTTGCCGTAGTTGAGGTCGGCGAATGCCGCCGTCCAGAAGTGCGAATGGTACATCGTCGGCAGCGAGAACTGTACGTTGGCCGGGTCGGCCGAGCGGTTCGACATCAGGGTGAAGGGCTCCCCGAACCGGATGATCGTCCGGTTGTCCGGGGCGCCGTATTTGGTGCCTGCGGCCCACGACGTAATCGAGGTGCGGACGAGGAATCCCCAGTCGGAGTCGAAGTCGAGCGTCAGTTCGTAACTGTTGTCGCCCCTGGCGTAGAAGCGTTTGCTCGTACCGTTGCCGAAATAGAGGTATTTGTCGTCCGCGCCGCCCTGCGTATTGTCCGCATCCGCGGCGTCGGTCGTTTCGGTAACGGTCACCGTCGGGCTGTCGGCATTTGTCCAGTCGAGTACGAACTTGAAGCGTCCCGCGGCACCCGCCCCCGTGTCGGTCGAGAACCATTGCCCGGCATCGTAGCCTGCGGCGCCCTCGGTGGCGATCTGGTCGATCCGTCCGGCTGCGATGTCGGCCTGCGGGTCTTCGGAGAAGATATAGCGGTCACGGTAAGGGCTCCCTTCGGACGCGGCGGCCGATTTGAACCACGGGTGGTCTTTGCCTGTATGGTTGAGCACGTAATCCAGATAGACCCGGATGCCGCGGGCATGGGCCGCGTCGATGAATGCCCTCAGGTCGGCGTCCGTCCCGAAGGCGGGGTTGACCGCCTCGTAGTCGAGCACGTCGTAACCGTGGTACGAAGCCGCCGGATGGATCGGCGAGAGCCATACGGCCGAGGCGCCGAGTGCGTCGATGTAGTCGAGCCGCCGGGTCAGCCCCCGTAGGTCGCCCACCTTGTCGCCGTTGCCGTCGGCGAAGCTGTATACCAGCAGCTGGTAACTTATGTCGGCGCGTTTGCGGTTGTCCCACGCATCGGGCTGGGCGACGACCTCTTCGCCCTCGAAATCCTGGGAGGCATCGCCGCCCTGTGTCACGGTGACGACGACCGGATCGCAACCCGGGGCGATGAAGGTCAGCGTCGCGGAGCGTTTCGACGACTCGTTTGCGGTCGCCGTGACCGCGAACGACGTGGAGGTTTTGCCCGATGTGAGGGCCGGGGTGCACCATGCGGTATTGTCGCTCTGCGTCAGCGACCACGCGCCCGCATCGGTGCGCAGGTCGAGCAGCCGGCTGCCGCCCGCGGCTTCGAATTCTATCTCCGTGGGCGTCACGGAGAGCATACTGCCGCCGGTATTGCCGGTCTTGTCGTCGCTGCACGACACGGATACGGAAAGTACGAGTGCCAGTAGCAGGAAAAGAAATTTTTTCATAGCGGAATCTCGGTTAAAGTTCGTTTCGGGGCCTGCCGTCCGGTCAGGGGCGGCAGGCCAGAAACGGGACGGCAATCTCTGTGTGCCGTCCCGTGAAAGGGTGGCCGTTATTCGGCCTCTGCCGGGGTCTTGCCCTCGGACATGATGTATATCTGCGAATTCGCGAGGTCGAAATAGATGTCGTAGGTGCCGTCGAGCTGGACTTTCATGTTCTGCGAACCGCCGCTGGTGATGATGTCGACGGCCTTGTTGATGTCGACCGCACCGCCCGACGCCGTGCCGTAGTTCTTGGAGTCGTCCCAGGCGTTGTTGAAGCGGATCTTGAATTCGCTGGCGGTGGTCAGGACTACGCCTTTGCGAACGAGGTAGGCGCCCTCCTCGCTCATGGAGAAATCGCCCAGGTCACCCCATCCGGTGATGTTGCCGACCAGTCCCCATGTGTCGGCGACCAGCTCGGGCTTGGCGCCTGCGGCCATCACGTAGGCGCGTCCCGCCTCGGGCAGCAGCCAGTAGTCGTACGTGCCGGCTTCGGCGATCACGGCATTGACCTTGTCGGCGGAAACCTTGAAGGCCGAGCCGATCGTGCAGGTGTAGGGGCTGCTGCCGGCGAATGCGGCGTCGGCCCCGATCCACTGCGACTCGTCGCCGCTCTTGAAGAGGAATTCCGAGTTGGCGGCTACCTCGACCCCTGCGGCCTTGTAGGCCACGATGTTCGAGCTGGCGCTCTCCATGGCCGTCGGGCCCCAGTCGGGGGTTGCGACGGTCTGGCCGTGGATGTACCAGTCGGCCTTTTCCGGCCCCGGGTCGGGTTCTTCGCCGCCGCCCGTGCCGTAGTCGCCGGCATTGAGTTCGTAGGTGATCTCCGCAGAGTTGTTCAGGGTTGCGTATACGCGGTAGTTGCCCGCCGTGGCCTTGATGTTGTCGCCGTTCTGCGAAAGGCGTCCGTCCGCCCCGCCGAAGTTTATCGCCCAGTCGTTGTCCGCACGGAATTTGAATTCCCCGGCGGTCAGTGTGACGTCGACCCAGAAACGCTGTTTTTGGGTGTCGAAATTCATCTCCGTGTCGGTGTCCCAGCCGCCCGGAGTGGCATCGCCGATAATACCCATCGAGTTGAACGACAGCTTATTGCTTAACGTTAATGTCGAACGGTCGAATACGAAGCGGTAGAAGCGCTTGGAATAGACCATGATGTTTCCGGAACCGCCGCTGGAGATCAGCGTGATCGACGGGGCTTCCGTTTCCGGAGCCGCAGCATCACCGTCGGTGCCCCAGTTGCAGGCATCGTTCCAACCGGCTTCGCCGCTCAGTTTGAAGCCGTTGGCGGCTTTTTCGCCCAAGTCAACGATAGCTTCGTAGGTGACCTCGTCGCCGGAGAAACAGAACAGTCCCTGTGCGTTGTCGAAATTCCAGCCGCAGTAATCGCCGATTACCCAGACCTGGGGATAGGTACGCTCGGCCGTCGTCACGGTCATGCGGACGGTGGCGGGGGCGGAGTAGAATTTTTCGAAGTCGGTGCCGATCGTGGCGCTGATGTAGAAATCCACGTCCGTAGGTTCGCCCGAGGGAACCCCCAGGCCGCCGTCTTCCACGGACAGCGCAAGGATGTTGTTGAGGCTTTCATAGGTCTGTTCCGACGAGGTGCCGTTCATTCCCGTGAAGAGCACCAGTTTCGCACCGTCGTTGTACGAGGCTTCGATCGAGTAGTTGATCTGGGTGCGGACGCCGAAGTCGGCGGCGTCCCAGGTGAAGGTCTGCGTCGAGCCCATGTTGTCGGGCGTAATGACGATCTCCCCGGGCAGCGCATGCAGCACGGGCGCCACGACCTTGTCGGGGTCGTAGGCCTTTACCTCGTCGAGCTTTTGGCAGGCGGAGAGGAGCCCCGTCGCAGCCGCCAGCATCATCGCATATCGTGTAATTTTCATAGTCGTACGATTTTTAGGGTTGGTTATTTATCGGTTGCGTTTCCGTAGCCGGGATTCTGGTGCAGTTCGGGGTTGGAAGCGAGCTCCGACGAAGGGATGGCAAAGATTTTCATGTAATCATCGAACCCCTGTCCGGTGAAGGTGCCGCCCTTGTATGTCCAGAGGAACGACGGGGTGGTGAACTTGCCGTAGCGGATCAGGTCGGTGCGGCGGTGCCCCTCCCACATCAGCTCGCGGGCACGCTCCTCGAGCAGGTAGTCGGCCGTGACCGACGAGGGGGCCGATACCCCGGCGCGGTCGGTCAGCTCCTTGAGCTTCGGCAGCGCGGTGTTGGCCTGTCCCAGGTTCATGCAGGCCTCGGCGTAGATCAGGTAGATCTCGCCCAGGCGGATCATCGGGAAGTCGATGTCGCTGTATGCCTTCGATGCAGCCGTGGCAAGGAATTCGTCGTTGGTCATGTTGTGGGGGATATTGTTGAACTTGAGGCAAGTCCACCCGTTGAGGAAGACATAGAGCGCATCGTTCATCGACTCCTGGCGGCCTTTGATGTAGAACATTCCGCCGCGTTTGTCGTTGACCGTATATTCGCCCGTGGTGTAGTCCGCGTTGCGGGCGTTGAAATATTTCTGTACGTATTCGTAGGGTACGCGGATGCCGGCCCAGCCGTTGTTCACGCCGTTGATCTTCTGTTCGGCCGTCACGTCGGTGGCGGCGATGGCTGCCAGCGTCAGGTACGACGTGCCGCCGTAGGACTGCGTCTGCTCGGCGTCGTATGCCACGCCGAAGATGATCTCCTTCAGGGCGTCGGCGTTCTCGCCGTTGTCGCCGCGGAAGAGGTCGGAATACTCCGGGCAGAGCGAGTAGCCCATGCCGAAGATCGCTTCGCAGGCGGATTTGGCCTCCGTCCACATCGGGGTGCCGGCATAAACCTCGGCATTGAGGTACATGCGGGCCAGCAGGCCGTTGACCGCACCCTTGTCGGCACGCGGGTAGTTCGAGCGTGCGGCAGGCATCGCGCTTTCGTCCGAAGCCAGGTCGGTCAGCTCCGAGATGCAGTAGTCAAAGACATCCTTGCGCGAGGCCTGTTTGGGGTTCACACCGCCGCCGAAGGGCGAGGTCTCGGTCGTAAACGGCACGTCGCCGAACACGTCGAGGGCGATCCAGTAGAAATAGGCGCGCAGGAAACGGGCCTCGGCACGGAAGCTCTGGATCCTGGCGGCCAGTTCGCTGCTCACGCCGCGGTCGGAGAGTTTGTCCGAGGCGGTCTGGCGCAGGTACTCGTTCACGTAGGCGATGCCCTGCAACGTACGTACGTAGACGGCGTAGGTCGCGTCGTTGTCGGCGTCGGACCACGTGTCGGTATTCATGGCGCGAACCCAGGCGTCGTTCTCCCAGGCGCATTTGCAGGCGTCGGCCGTAACCTCCTGGATCGTCCAGAATGCGCGGATGAGCTCCGAGGCGCCGCCGTCGCTGACCTGCAGGTCGGTGGTGTCGTTCGAGACGAAATTGAAATAGAGTTTGGTGAGCCCGGCCAGGTAGCCGTTCTCGTCTTTCCCGTAGACGGTCTCCGAGGTCGAGTCGGACGGGTTGAGGGGCAGGGTGTCGAGATCCCCGATGCACGAAGTGAGCAGCATCGTTGCGCCTGCCGCCGCCAAGGCGAAATGTTTTATGTCGATTTTCATGGTTCGTTCGTTTTTAGAAGTTTACATTCAGACGCAGCGAATAGGTGCGCGGGCGCGGCCAGATCGAGCCGTCGATGCCGTTGACGCCCGGTATTTCGGGGTCTACGCCGCTGTAATCGGTGATGACGAATACGTTCTGCACGCCGAAGGCGACGCGCATCGAGCCCTTCCAGTTGCCAATCTTGTTGAACGTGTACCCGAGGTTGATGTCGTCCATGCGGAAGAACGAAGCGTTTTCGAGGAACATGTCCGAATACCACTGCTCGCCGCTGTTGGCCTTCGTAAAGCCGGTCTTCTTGACCAGCCGTGCGAAGTTGGGCAGGTTGCCGGCGTTGATGTCGATGTTGGACGTCGAGTTGGCCGAGGCGAAGTCGTTGAAGACCCAGTTGCCCGCCGAACCGTGGCCGTTGAAGCCGAAGTCCCAGTTCTTGTAGCTCAGCTTGAGGCTGATGCCGTAGAAGAAGTCGGGGTTGGGGCTCTTGTCGGTCATGTAACGGTCGCCCTGGTCGATCTGGCCGTTCTTGTTGCGATCCACCAATGCGTTCTGGATCGGCTTGCCGTCCTGGTCGTAAACCTGCTGGAAGCAGTAGTAGGTGTAGGGTGCATAACCCACCATGTGGCGCTGGAGCAGGTTGCCCGTACCCTTGGTGATGCTGCTCACCTGGATGGCGTAGTCGGGGTCGTCGGTGTTGTTGAGCTTGGTGAACTCGGTGTGCTGGAACGTGCCGTTGAAGCCGACCGTGAGGTTCCAGTCCTTGGTCTGCACGGGGATGAAATTCAGGTTGAACTCCACGCCCTTGTTCTCCATCGAGCCGATGTTGGTGAGCACCGTGTTGCCGAAGTTCGAGCCCATGGGGGTGATGACGTTGTTCAGGAGGTCGTCCGTCTGACGCAGGTACCAGTCGACGCTGCCGTTGATGCGCCCGCCGAGGAACCCGAAGTCGAGGCCGACGTTGTAGGTCGTCGTGGTCTCCCATTTGATGTTGGGGTCGTAGGCGCCCGGCGTGAGGTAGAACATGTGCCCGGCGCTGCCCATGTAATAGGTCTTATAGACGTCGGTCGACATGTCGTAACGCGCCAGGTAGGGATAATTGGAGCCGATCTCCTGCTGCCCGGTCTGCCCCACGCTGACGCGCAGCTTGAGGGCCGAGACGGCACGCGAATCCTTCAGGAAATTCTCCTCGGCGATGTTCCACGCAAAGGCGCCCGAAGGGAAGAGGCCCCAGCGGGTATCCTTCGAGAAACGCGATGAGGCGTCGTCACGCAGTGTGAAGGAGAAGAGGTATTTCGAGGCGATCGAATAGTTCAGGCGTCCGTAGAACGAGAGCAGATAATTCTCCTGGCGGTTGAACGGGTAGCGCGAATCCTCGCCCTTCTGCTCGTGCGTCTCGTTGAAATAGGATACCGAGTGGTCGGAGCTGTAGAAATGCTGCCACGAATAACCGGCCATCACGTCGAGGTGGTGGATGCCCCACTCCTTATTGAAGTTGGCGTAGAATTCGAGCAGCTGGTTGCGGCGGAAGTTCGTCGTCCACGAATACTGTCCCCAGCCGCGGGCCTCGGTGTCGGTGTATGCCTGGAACGAGCCGGGGTTCACGCCGTCGTAGGTCTTGGCGCTCGATACGTCGAGGCCGAGGTTGAGGTTGAAGCGCAGCGCCTCGAAGCCGTGAACCTTATAGTCGATCTGGGCGTTGCCGATGAAACGCTTGGCACGCGCCGTATTGTCGCGGTCGTAGAGCTGCGAGAGCGGGCCTGCGCCCAGCAGGGTGTTGGGCGTGAAGTCCTCGCCGCGGCCCGATCCGTAGTTCCAGTATCCGTTGGTGGTCGTGTAGTCGATCGAACCGTCGTCGTTGCGGAAATAGGGGTCGATCGTGGGGTTGAAGAAGGCCGCCGAACCCACCACGCCGCCCGAGGCGTAGCGCTGCGACGTGATGACGCCCTTGGCGTTGAGGTTGACCGTGAGGTGCTTGTCGAAGAAGTTGGGCGAGAGGCTCAGGTCGAGCGTCCCGCGTTCGTATTTCGATGTTTCGAGCGTACCCTGCTGGTTGGTGTAGCCCACCGATGCGCGGTAGGGCATCCTATCGTTGATGTTGCCGATCAGGCTGACGTTGTGGTCGTGCGAAATGGCGGTACGGAAGACCAGATCCTGCCAGTTGGTGTTCTTGTCGCCGAGCATCGACTGTATCTTGTCGCCCGTGGTCGTACCTGCAGGGTACACTTGGTCGATGTAGGTGCGGAACTCGCCGGGGGACATCACGGGCAGCTCGTCGGAGTTGGTCTGGACGCTTATGCTGCCGCTGTACGATACGCGGGGCGTGTTGCCGTGCCCCTTCTTGGTGGTGACGAGGATGACGCCGTTCGAGGCGCGCGAACCGTAGATGGCCGCCGCCGAAGCGTCCTTGAGCACGGTGAAGGATTCGATGTCGTTAGGGTTGATCGTCTCCAGCGGGTTGGCCATACCCTTGCCGCCGTCGACTGCGATGGGCACCCCGTCGATCACGATCAGCGGGTCATTCGAGGCGTTGAGCGAAGCCGCACCGCGTATGCGGATAGTGGCGCTCGATCCGGGGCCGCCGTCGCCGGGGATGATATGCACGCCCGGAACCTTACCCTTGAGCATGTCCTGTGTGGAGACCACGGCGCCGCGGTTGAACTCTTCGGCCTTGATCGCCACGACCGAACCGGTCATGTCGTTCTTCTTGACCGTACCGTAGCCGATCACCACCACGTCGTCGATACCCATGGCATCCTCTTCGAGCGTGAGACGCGCCAGCAGCGACGAATTTGCCACCAAACTGACGGTCTTGTAACCGACATAGCTGACCTCGATGACCGACTCGGGGCCGGCGGCGCGGATGGCATAGTCGCCGTCGATGCCCGTCGAGACACCGTTGGTCGTGCCCTTTTCGACGACGGTAGCGCCCAGGATCGGCATCCCGGACTTGTCGACAACTACGCCTTTTACCTCATAACCTGCGTTTTGCGCCAGCGTGAGGGGGGGGGTAAATTGACATATGAGCAAGATACCCGCACACATAGTTAAAAATCGTTTCATAAGAATTTTGGTTAGTTTATAAGTTGATTTTATGGATTATAGGTCATTGGGCCTTGTGCTCTTTGACCAAGAAGACCGACACGGCGGCCAGCAGCATGAATACCCCGGCGAGTGCCAGCATGTCGGCCGCATCGGAGGCGAAGCAGTACTTGACGATGGCACCGCCGGTCAGTCCGATGACGATCTGGGGGACGGTGATCGTGAAATTGAAGATACCCATGTATACGCCCATGCGGCGCGGTTCGACCGCGCGCGACAGGATGGCGTAGGGCATGGCGAGGATGCCCGCCCAGGCGATGCCGATCCCTACCATCGGGAGCATCAGCGCGTATTGGTCGTGCAGCAGGCACAACCCCGCGAAGCCCAGTGCCCCGGCGAGCAGGCAGACGGCATAGACGGGCTTGTTGCCGTAGCGCGCGGCGACGCGTGCGAGAAACAATGCGGCGATGCAGGCGGGGATGGGGTAGGTGCCGTTGAGCACGCCGACCCAGGTCTGCGTGGCACCGGCCGAGAGTACTTCGCCCGTGGCATGGTCGGTGACCACACCCGTGATGGCAGGTTTGAGGTAAGTCCACATCAGGAAGAGCGCCGCCCACGAGAAGAACTGCGTGACGCCCAGCCGCACCATCACGCCGGGGACGTTGCGCATGAGGCCGGCGAAACTCACCGGCTTGGCGCCGCCCTCGTCGGAGAGGTTGTTGTAGCGGGCGAACTCCCCGGGCGGATATTCCCGTGTCTTGAACGAGGTGACGAGCACCGTGAGCAGCAGGATCGCGCCCCCGGCGTAGTAGGAGTAGACGATGTGCGGCGAAACATGCTCCGGAGCGGCCTCGTCCGACACGCCGAGCCATGTCATGACGAGCGGCAGGATAGCGCCGACGACCGCACCGAGATTTATCAGGAAGGTTTGTACCACGTAGCCCTGTGTCTTCTGCGAATCGTCGAGCATGTCGGCCACCAGCGCTCGGAAGGGCTGCATCGTGACGTTGAACGACAAATCCATGAATAGCAGGATGAAAGCCCCCATGGCGAGCGGGGCGAAGGCGAGCAGTTTGGGGCAGTTGGGCATGAGTACTAGCGCCAGCGTTGAGATCAGCGACCCGCCCAGGATGTAGGGTATGCGGCGGCCCCAGCGCGTCCAGGTGCCGTCGGAAAAAAGCCCCACGATGGGTTGAACGATCATGCCGGCCAGCGGTGCTGCTAGCCAGAAGTAGCTCAAGTGGCTGACATCTGCCCCCAGCGATTCGAAGATGCTCGACGTGTTGGAATTCTGGAGCGAATATCCGATCTGCACACCGAGGAAGCCGAAGCTGAGGTTCCAAATCTGCCAAAATGAGAGTTTAGGCTTGGTCATTTCGGTTTTTCGGTTGGTTTTCAGGTTATACAAATTTTAATAAAAAAATCCGGACGGCGAACCGCAGGGCGACGAACGGAAGGTTCAGCCGGATGAACGGGCGGATTTTTGCGACGAACGGTAGCCCGCGGGGGACGATTTGGAATTTCCGCGGAAAAACACTACCTTTATTCGTAATAAACGAAACCCGTATATACTTTAATACAGCCTCAGTCAGCCTATATGCGATCGCTCAAAGTGTCCGGAATCATCCACCTGTTCGCCGTGCTCCATGCCGTGGTCGCCCTTTCGTGCCATCTGGCGGGGATCAACGACGAGTTGGTGCTGACGCTGCTGACGATCGTGCTGATCGTGCTGATCTGCCTAAAACGGGGCCTGAATGTGGAGTTCACCGCAGCCAGCGTGATCGTCGTCAATGTGATCGGCTACCTGCTGGGTACGGGTGGTGCGCAGCTGATCGAGCTGTTATTGCACGCCCCGCCCGTGGTGCATGCCGTTTCGACCTTCATCACCACCGAGATCCTGGGCTGGAGTATCGTGTGGTTTACCAAGTTGTTTCGCCGCGGCGACGACACGGCGAGCCGCTCCTCGGCTTGGACGCCCCGCATCGGGTTACTGCTGCTGGCCGTGGGGGTGATTTTCGTGCTGAGGCTGGCCTATGTCGAACTTTTCACCTCGCCCTCCTTTTCCACAGACCGCCTCTACCACATGGCCGACTTGCTGGTTTCGAACTCCGCGGCATTGATTATCCTGCTGTGCGTCAATATCATCTATGTCCGGCATACGCGCAGGCGTGAAACCCGACACGGCCCGATCGCCGAAATTGCGGCCTTCCTCCTGTTCGTGCTGCTCACGTCGGCCTGCGTGGCGCTTATTACGGGGCTGCACCTGCCGTTCGCCTTCGATCGCTCGTTCACCGCACGGGAGTTCCTGCAACTGTGGATCATCACGCTGCTGGTCGAGGTAATCCTCTATTCGGTCGTATTTATGGTTGATTACGCCCTGGTCGCACGTGCCGTGCTGCGTGCCGAGCGCGGTAAGGCGCACCAGGCGCAGTTCCGTTACATGAAACTCAAACAGCAGGTCAACCCCCATTTCCTGTTCAACTCGCTCAATATCCTCGACTGTCTGGTCTGCGAGCAGCGCACGGAGCAGGCCAGCGTCTACATCCATAAACTGGCGGGCATTTACCGTTACATGCTCCAGAACGAGGAGGAGACACTCGTGCGCCTGCGCGAGGAGATGGCCTTCGTGGGGATGTACGTCGACCTGTTACAGGTGCGTTTCCCCGAAGGGTTCCGCGTGGAGACCGACATTTCGGATGAGGCCATGAACCGCCATGTCCTGCCCTGCTCGGTGCAGTTGCTGATCGAAAACGCCATCAAGCATAACTCGGTGGGGGCCGACCGGCCGCTGGTGATCCGCATCGTCGCCGTGGCCGAGGCCGTGACGGTGTCGAACAACCTTCAGCTGAAGGTATCCGGCAACCCCTCGACCCGTGTGGGGCTGAACTACATCCGCCAGCAGTACCTCGACCTGTCGGGCATCCCGATCGGGATACGCCGTACCGATACCGAATATTGTGTCACCTTACCGTTGCTGTAATATGAACGTACTGATCGTAGAAGACGAAATGATGGCCCAGGCAAACCTGGCGCGAGCGCTGACCCAGCATTTTCCCGACGTACGGATCGTCGGGACGACCGGCTCGGTCAGGGAAACGGTGCTCTGGCTGCGCACGCCGGGGAACAGTGCCGATGTGATTTTCATGGACGTGGAACTCTCCGACGGGGATTGCTTCGAGATATTCCGCCAGGCGGACGTAACGGCGCGGGTCATCATGACCACCGCATATGACAATTACGCCGTGCGGGCGTTCGAGGTCAACAGCATCGACTACCTGCTCAAACCGATCGACCTCGCGGCGCTGCGGCGTGCCGTGGAACGTTGCCGTGTGCGGAGCGGGGGCATCGACCCCGACGTATTGCTGAACGCAATCCGCAGCCCGCGCGAATACAAACAGCGCTATGTCGTGCGTTTCAACGACCGGATCGTCCCGGTGCAGACCACCGACATCGCCTATTTCTACTCGGAAGAGAAAAACACCTACCTTGTCACGAACGACAACAACCGCTACATCATGGATCAGTCGCTCGACGTCCTTTCGGACGAACTGGATCCCGGGCGGTTTTTCCGCATATCGCGCAGCTGCATCATCGCCATGCCGGCGATCGTCAGCATCGTGAAATACCTGGGCAACCGGCTGAAGATCACGGCACGTCCGCGTCCGGAGTTCGAGATGGTGGTGAGCCGGTCGCGGGTCGACGACTTCCTGAAGTGGCTGGAGGGGAATGGCTGAGCCTTGGTCGCGACGGGCAGGTCTTCGGCCCCCCCCCTCCGTTTCCGGGTTTTGTCCTCCGGCCTTCCGGGTTACCGTTCCTGCGGCGGGCGGGGGCTCCGGTTCCGGCGGGAGAGGGGAGTTCCGCAGAGGAGTTCCTCTGGAATTTTCCGCCGAGGACTGAAAGTTCACTTTGAAGGATCATGCTGCGGGCGTTCCTCCGGAGGCGTCCTTCGAGGGCTTCGGTTGAGAGATCCCAGGAAGGGATTCCCGTGGAAGGTTTCCGCAGGGGCACCCGGGAGGATGGCGCGGCGGCATGATAAAAGGGGCGCTCCGGAAATTCCGGGGCGCCCCTTATTTTTGCGGCCGGGGTCGGCGCTGCCGCAGTCTGCCCGTCAGCGGCGCCCGCTGCAGGCGATCATGTCGTGCAGCGACTCGTTGAAAGTCTCCTTGTGCAGCAGTTCCTCGAGCGGGAGGTGCATTCGGTAACGCCAGTAGTATCGGGCGACGGCCGGGACGTTGATGCGTTCCTTGGCCGGGTCGGGGTAGCGCAGTTCCCCGTCGGTCGAGAACCAGTCCTGCAACGGCAGGATGGTGAGCATCGCCGGGGAATTGAGGTGCATGTCGAGGATGCGCCGGCATATCCACGGCTCGCAGAAATAGGGAACGTCGCCCCCGATGCCGAGTGCTTCGTGGTAGAAGCGCGCCGTGAGTTCGCGGTCTTCCTCCCACCATGCCCGCAGCGGGTTCATGTCGTGCGTCGAAGTGGTGCAGACCGAGAAATAGGGGTAGTGCGCCGGGTCGGCGAAGAGTTCCCCCGGCGTCTTGGGCATGCGCTGGATTTCGAGCGAGAGGATTTGCAGTTCGTGCATCGTCTCGGGGACGCTGTCGGGAATCATGCCCAGGTCTTCGCCGCAGGTCAGCATCTCGGTCGCCGAGAGGAGCACCGGGAGCTTGCGCAGGGCGGATTCCTGCCAGAAACGGTTGTGCCGGTGGTAGAAGAAGTCGGTATAGAGCCGGTCGAAAGCTGCACGGCGCTCTCCGTCGAGCCGGCGGTAGGCGTGCGTCGAGTGGGGGGCGATGCGGGGGTGGAAATAGCCCTTGCGGCGCGGGTCTTCGATGAAGAGCACGTCGTCGAGCAATGCCATGAGCCCTTCCCGCAGCCGGGTCTGGCGTTCGTCGTCGCCCGGGAAGCGGGCTGCGACCTTGCGCTGGGTGGCATAGGCGGGCAGTAACCGCCCCTCCTTCATGCAGGTGGCGCGGACTTCGCCGGCCAGGTCGCCGAACAGTTCCCCGAGCATGTGTTCGTCGGGCGCCGGGGTGGTGTAGCGTCCGTCCTGCGTGTCGAAGCCCATGCCGCGCAGTTCATCTGCGGAATAGGGCAGGGCGGGGTTGAAATAGCCCAGCAACCCGTGTACGGCATGCGTGGGAATCTCCCAGATGCGGAAGAACCCGAGGATGTGGTCGATGCGGAAGGCGTCGAAGTATTCGGCCATCTTGGCCATGCGTGCCCGCCACCAGGCGTAGCCGTCGCGTGCCATGCGTGCCCAGTTGTAAGTCGGGAATCCCCAGTTCTGCCCGACGGCCGAGAATGCGTCGGGCGGAGCCCCGGCCTGCGAGTCCATGTGGAACAGGTGCGGGTAGAGCCATGCGTCGACGCTCGTGCGGCTGATGCCGATGGGCAGGTCGCCCTTGAGGACGATGCCGTGGTCGCGGGCGTAGGCGCAGACCTCGGACAACTGCGTATGCAGGTGGTATTGGACATAGCAGTGGAATGCGATGTCGCGGCTGTGGCTGCGGCAGTAGGCGTCGACGGTTTTGCGGTCATAGCGGGCGAAGCCGCCCCAGCGGGTGAAGTCGGGCGTGCCCGTTTCGTCGCGCAGCGTGCAGAAGGCGGCATAGGGGATGAGCCAGTGTCTATTGGCGGCGATGAAGTCCTTGTAGTCGCGGCGTGCCGCAGTGCGGGTTCCGTGGCGTTCGAACGCCCGGCGGAGCAGCCGCAGTTTGTGCCGGTTGACCCGTTCGTAGTCTATTTCGGGGAGTGCGTTCAGTTCGTTGCGCAGGGTGCGGTACTCGTCGTCCTCCACGACGCCCGCGGCCGGCAGCCGGATGAACTGCGGGTGCAGGGCGAAGGTCGAATTGGCGTTGTAGGGGTAGGAGTCTTCCCATGTACCGGTCATGGTGGTATCGTTGATCGGCAGTACCTGGATGACGCACTGCCCGGTGGCGGCCGCCCAGTCGATGAGCCGTTTCAGGTCGTAGAACTCACCGACGCCGAAATCCTCTTCCGTACGGAGCGAGAAGACCGGGATCGCCGTCCCGGCGCCCTGCCATCTGCGTTCGGGGAACCGCGGGTACGCCGCGGCGTCGAGGGCGTGTTCGCCGGCGCCGGGCAGTTCGCCCCAGGTGCGGTTGGCACCCTCCTCCCACAGGATGGGGGTGAGGGTCTTGCGGTCGGCGATCAGGAATTTGTATTCGAACCGGTGTGCGGTATGTAGCGTGAGTTCCCATTCCGGGAAGCGGCTGTCGTCCATCGGGACGATTCGTTTCCAGTCGCCCAGTTCACGGCCGCTGCCGGCGACGGCGAGCGTTTCGTCCGGCCGCAGGGTGGGCAGGATGACGCGCAGGGTGATGTTGCCGGCTGCTTTCTTCGGATTACCGGTTTTCCCGCGGCCGAAGATGCCCCGGGTGAATGCCGAGGAGTAGAACGGCGTGTCGGAGGGCATCTCCTGCCAGCGGTCGCGAATGCGCAGCGTACGCACCCCCTCCCGGGACGGGATCCGCAGCGTGTGCGGCCGCCATTCGCTGCGGATGCACACGCCCTCGCGCTCGACTTCGTAACGGTATTCTGCCGGCTGCGCCGCAGGGGCGTACCGCTCTACGGCGCAGGTCCAGACGCCGCCGTCGGCGTATTGCAGGGCGATGCGCCGCTTGCCGAGGCGGAGTACGAGCTGTTCGCCCCAGCGGGTACGGTATTCGATGCTGATCAGGAGTGTCATTCGTATATTCACTTTAATGATTATAACTTTGAGGAAATAAAGACATCAGAGCATGGAATAAGTCCGAAATTTCATTGGTCTACGAGACCGGGGACAATGTTCCGGCCCCATGCTGCCGTTTCCTGTTACAATCCAAATAAATCTGGATCAAAGTTTTCGGTTAAATTTGTTTTTATTTCATTTGCAATACATTGCGATTCTTGATGAGTTTCCCGGCCAAAGGTCAAGGCACAGCGTGTCTCCGCCGGCCTTCGATCGAGTCGGTGCGGAGTCACGATGTGCTTTGACCTTTGGCTCTTGCGAAAGCCGTGATTTCAGAACCCGTAAAAATCCTTCGGTAGACAGACTTTCCACAGCGGTCAGTATTCTGCCGCATGTTCCTGTATTAGTTTACAAAGGCCAGAGGAGCATTTTACATTAAGCGGACTCCAAAGCCGCACGCAATATGTAGTATTCTCTCTGGGAAAATCCGTTTACCGGAAGGGGTTGCTTATGACACGACACTATTGACATATTCGGTCTGGTGTTTCAACACGAAGTATAGTCTATTTACCAGTTTGCGGGCGACCTTTACGATGGCCTTGCTCTTGGGCATCCGCTTGCATTGTTCTGTATAAAACAGATTCATCGCGGGATCTTGGCGTATAGCCACCCATGCAGCCTCTATCAGATTACAGCGCATGACGGCGTGTTTTCGCACGGTAATGTCTCCTGTTCCGTCTTTCTCTCCGCTGCTATGGCACATCGGGATCATCCCGATATAGGCGGCCAGTTGTTCGGCATTGCGGAAACGGGTTATGTCGCATATCTCCGACAGAAACGCCATTCCCGTAGTCTGCCCGAACCCCGGAACGCTCATAATCAACCGCTGCGGTTCGCGGAATCGGTCCGCCTTGGCCAAGGCCCGTAAAGCCCGTGTCATCTCCAACTTCTGACGGCGTAGTTCCTCCAGATGCCGGAGCTGAATGTCGAGGGCCTGACGATCGCTCGGAGTGAGTGTCTCAACCTCTTTCAGCCATGCGAAAAAGCGTTTCGATCAGTTGGAGAAAGGTTCGAGGAACTCCTGCGGAATCCCGATGCCTAAACACCGTAACTGGGACTTGATCCGGTTCTTCTGACGGGTCGTGTCTTTGGTGATCGAGTTCTTCAATCTTATCAAGGAACGCATTTCCAACGATACACTGTCCGGCGTATAAATGCCTTTCAGTTCGTTGGCTCTTAAACTCCGCGCCAGCTTGCCGCTGTCCACGGCGTCACTCTTACGCAGCTTTTCGCTGCTCTTGGTCGGTACGTCGGCCGGGTTGACCACGATGTTGTCGATCCCCAATGCCGTCAGGCGTTCGTGTATCCAGAATCCGCAAAAGCCCGCTTCGTACACCGAATGATACTCGGCTCCCGGATAAACTCCTCGTCAGAAATCCGTGCAACGCTTCCGGGGCCGGATTTTGACTGAATTTCTTCAGTACAGAGGTCGCGGACAAGACCGTTACCGACCAACTCTTCAAATGGACGTCGATTCCTACATAAATCTTTTGTCCTTTGAAATAATTTCATTTCTTCGTTCTCTCATGGCTATCGTCGTTTTAGTTAGTAAAGGTCTCGCAACTTTAATCTAACCAAAATCTCGATAGCTTTTTCATCTATCCGCTTTCATCGCAGTCAACTCTGATTGTAAACATAGGGATTACATCAGAATCTGGATAGTTCGTCGTTTGTTTGGAATCGGTTTATACAAAATTACAAAAAATCTCTGGAAAAGACGAATAAAAAGGGACAAATGTCTTCGTAATGCCTGTCAATAAGGCGTTTGCGAAGACAA
>ENA-UEOR01000300-UEOR01000300.1-human-gut-metagenome-genome-assembly--contig:-NODE-300-length-29003-cov-13.132960_pt1 | contig 29003 bp, 26 predicted proteins | sample MGYA00242887_ERZ507890 | MGnify/ENA primary metagenome ERZ507890 (study PRJEB26167, sample SAMN06115431) | human gut metagenome | host: Homo sapiens | place: China:Guizhou | collected 2014-10-21...
CAAAATAGTGCATCGGACCACTAACTATAGCATATTCGGGGTGTTCATCCAGAAACTTAACCTCTTGCTCAAAACGATGCGAAAGTGAGCGGTCATCCCCATCCATACGAGCTACGAACTCGGTATCAACATACTTCAAGCAATGATTTAGTGTGACATTCAGTCCCATATTATGTTCATTTTGTATCACGGTGTAATTTGGTCGCGTATCTGCCCATTCTTTTGCAATCTTCAACGTAGCATCTTTTGACCCATCATCACAAAGGATAACCTTAAAATTTTTATACGTTTGGGTCTCCAAAGACTCCAATGCCTCTACTAAGGTATCTGCACAATTGTAAATGCCCATTATAACTGTTATTCTTGCCATATACAGTCTCAATAATAAATGATTTCCATAAACAAGGTGAATGCCAAATGTAGAATAATCACATTAGCCAACATCTTGTATTGTTGAGTACCTATTTTCTCATTGAGAAAAGGATAAATTAATACAACAGGATAGATTCCCCAAGAAAGATAGGCTATACGATTTGTAAAGTTTGCATACATACAAAGCATCCACACAGAGTTGGAAAGTAAGTAAATTGACAATATAAATTCATACATCGCCGACCTTAACCCACGTTTAAAGACAGCCCAATATCCAATAAATACTGGCATCGCAGAATATATAACAAAGTCTATACGGAAACCTTCTTTACCACCCCAACCTGTACCACTTGAGGTTAAATAACCGACTCCGCTTTCATCCGAATAGCCTGCAAAGAGTTCTTGAAAAAATGTTATATGCGCGGCTGCCATTAAAAGACATACGAACCAAACACCAAAATACACCTTAGCATTTTTGTAGAAGTAGGCCGCAATAAACGCGGCAATAGGCATTATCATTGAATGATGAAAGCCTAGTGTCACAAATAGCATCAACGCCGCAATGATAATATTATTGCGATATGAGATTGCAATTAAAAATAAAGCCGCTGCCGCACCGGCCTTAATGCCATTCGTACCATAAGAGAAGGTACTAAACGCTGCCAAAAATGTTAAAAATGCGACCAAAGTATCCGATGGAAAAATGCGTTTACATGCAAACCAAGTTCCACAGAAATAGATTGCAGCAATCACCAAGAAAAAGAAAGAATACCCTAACTGCTCACTGGCAATCCAAGCAAATAAATTGTCAAATAAGTAGTTGGTCGCATTGTGATCGACTACAAAATAATTACCTTCCATTGCATTGTAGTCAATCACATAGTTCATCGTATCAATGAAGATATAGGCAGCAGGACGCGAACCGATAAAAAATGTCATAAAAACAGCCAATACCAAAGATAACACGGTCTTGCCATGACTCTCCATAACCAACGCTCCATAAGCCTTACGCTTATAGGAAACATACTGCCCCAATGTCAGTATCGTTACGATAGTAAGATATAAGGGAAGATATAAATTAGCGGACATGAGCGATCAACTTTTTCAACCAATCTAATGAGTTGACACCAAAGATTCGATGCACCCAACGCACTATATATGTGCGCAAGGCACTCTCTGAGTTCCAACTATTCGTATACCAATGAATACTACGCGTACGCTTTGTTTTTACAAGTTTTCCGGTATTACTGTCCAAAGGATTGAAATAGTCTCGAGGATAAATCCATATATCGTCTACTTTTTGAATCTCATTGGATGTTTTTAAGCCATTTTCCAAGAGAATTTTCGTTGTATGAGTCACAATAGTTATTTGATTAAAGCTACCATCCTCCATGAGAAAATGTAGATCTGCATAATATTGTAACACTTTATGATAAAGATTTACTCCCCCAAAAGCACCTAATCCAAGTCCCGGATTGATTGATGGCGGTAATCCTTCCTTCGGTTTTGCTTCTAACTCTATTCCCATAAAGTTACCTCTCTCTACAATGTCATCCATCGGTTTGATAATCTCAACATCCGTATCAAAGTAGAGTCCACCATAATGGTAGAGAATATAAAAACGCGCATAATCGCTCACGAATGCATATTTCTTCGCTTCGTAAGCTTCGCGGGTATAAGGAATAATATTTACATCAAAATTATCCTCATTCCATTCCTTAATCTCGTAGTCAGGTAAGAATTTTCTCCACGAGTATATACATTTTAATGCGGATGCCGGTAACGGATTGCGACCAAACCAACAATAATGAATAATCTTAGGAATCATTTGAATATCATTTATAATGGAATACTATTTGAATGAGGCTTAACCAATTAAATATTTATGCCCGGGTATTTTACGAAGCAACAACATAATAGAAAAACCAATAAGCACTGTCAATCCCCAGCGAGAGAGGATACCTAGTTCAATAGGCAATTCATTCAAAATGTCTTGCTGCTTCAGAAATGTATTTAGCAACAAAGAATGAATCAGGTAAACACCGAATGTACATGAGGATAGAGAGACCAGTACATTTGATTTAGGATGGTATTGAGCGAACAACTTCTTTATGCTTGCAAAAACTACAAAAGACAAAAGTATTACATAAGGGTGCAAGTAACAATTCACATTCACCCCTAGACCGGACTGTTTGTAAGAGACGACCATAAGTAGTACACTACAAACAAAAGCAGTCGCGATTTGCGTCCAAGTAAAGTGGTTCTGATTGGTATACCAACCAAGAAGGAAATATCCGAAAAATCCCCCGAAATAATACCAAGCACTATGCTCATCAAAAGCCGGGATATTCAGATATATAGTTATTATCGGCAGTAACGAAGCAAGCAGCCACACTCCCAAAACCATTTTCTGTTCACGTCGACTCGATTTCATCAGCCAAGGTTCTACTATCGGCACAAGGAAATAACAACCTAGCAGTGCATACATAAACCAAAGGTAGCCACATGCATCCGTTCTATAGAATGGAACCCATAACAATTGTTCAACCCATCCTATTTTTTTGTTAATCAATATATAAACCACACTCCACGCACACACCGGCCACACGATTCGTCCGAGTCGTTTCTTTAGAAACTGGCTAAAGGGAAGCCCACGTCCGAAAAGCAAGGCGCCACTAGCCATAAAGAATAAGCCATTACATGGTGCCATCAAATAAGAAATCGCACCAAGCAGGGGGCTTTTTCCCTCAGCCAAAGGCACGGGAGAGTGCATCATTATAACCATCATACAAGCCACAATACGTAGGATGTCAAGCGAGTTATCGCGATTGGTATTGGTAATTGTCATTCGTTTATGGATTCATTAATTGATAAATTTTTTCCACTTCCTTTTCATTGCCAAAGTCATGAGTATGTAGATATTCCATAAGACGAGATTGAAGTTCTTTATTTCTTATGAAATCAACTATTCCCTTTGCACAAGTCATTGTTTCGAGTGGTACTATCATTCCATCTACACCGGAAGTAATTTGACTATTCGCTGTGGGATAATTCGTAATCACGACTGGCTTTCCCAAAATCTGAGCTTCACGCACCGTAACACTCTTGCCCTCGTAAATGCTCGGCTGGATATAGATATCGCAAGCCTTAATATAAGGATAAGGATTCATTTTTTTACCCAACAAGATCATGCGATGGCGCATCCGATACTTATCAAGCGACTGTTGAATCAGCGTATCGTCTCCATATCCTACAATATACCATTTAAAGTTCACTCCTTGACGCTCTATTTCGGCGCAAATCTCTGGAATAGCCTCAAAATTTTTAGGTGGGGAAAAACGTCCGATACTCAAAATCTTTACTACTTCTCCCTCATTAGGCATCTCGTTATCTATACTCATCAACGCTGCCTGCCGGCGAATAAATTGAGGAGACAAAATATTTTCAATCTCTACAATCTTAGACTGAAGAGAAGGGAATACACTCAAAAAGGCCTTGGTACATTCGGGCGAAATACTAATGATATTATCAAATGCCCCCCACGAGGAAATGCCTAATTGCGGATTGATATATACTGTGCTATAATCCGTATGAATCCAAGTAACCTTCTTCTTGGCCCGTTCTTTATCTAATACAATATAGTGCTGTCCCAAAAAATTGATAGCCAAGTCGTATTCTTTTAGGGGCTTAACTTTTGGCATAAAAGGGTGCAAGGCTTGTTCCATAAATTGGAAAATACTTTCATCTCGCTGACGTTGTTTCTCATTGAGTCTACGGGCATACATTCGATGACGAAACTTTGCCCACAACCGCGCAGCGGCAATCAGCAGATGTCCTTGCTTAACGAGTAAACTGATAGGTCGCTCAATACAGGTATAAGCTGAAATTTCCGGTAACAGGTTTACCCAAGAGGGAACCAAGGGCAGGAACTCACCGGTATGCTGATTAAGAAATAAATCTACCTGAACACGTTTGGGGTCGAGTGCAGAAAGCAAACCTAAAAGCGCACGTTCAGCACCACCTATTTCCAAATAATGTATGTTTATGAGTATATGTTTCATTCATTGAAAAGTTCAATCCATTTATCCCCTATAATCTGCGCTGAAAACATCTTTGAATTTTCATAAGCTTCTTGACTCATACGTGCTCTCAACTGAGAATCCTGCATCAACAAAGCCACTTTGTCTTGAAAAGCGCCTATATTAGTATTAGGCGTAATAAAACCGTTCTTCCCATTATCTATAATATCATGAATCGCCGAGAAAGAATCCATAACGACCGGAACGACTCCATAAGCACTCGATTCTAATATGGTCAGCCCCCAGCCTTCGTAAGAAGAAGTCATTAAAAAAATAGAAGCTTTTTCATAATAAGATTCAGGATTCTGCCGTCCTTCAAACACAATATTGCAAAGATTATTCAACTTAGAGTAGGCTTCGTACTCTGCTCTAGAAGGGCCATCTCCAACAATTACGAATTTCCAATCTGAAAAAGAAATTGACAAAGCTTTCCATATTTTCAACATTATAGAAATTCTTTTTGGACATTCCTCTAAACGCGAAACACAAAGAATTATTTTTTGCTTATTAAAAGATATATGCTCTCCCCCCCCCCCCTTTTTTAAGGTACACGGGTTGGGAATTGCCGTAATCTTTGGATATTGAACAGAAGGTATTCTATAAATTTGCTTATATTGCGGAACAAATGAGTGTGAAAGTAATATGACATGTTTAGAATAAGTAACCAGTTCGTTGTGGTGACGAATATAACGACGTCTAAGTACCAAGTTATAGAGTCGTCGACCCACTTGTTTTATGCCTTTATGTGCTGTAATAAATTCAAACCCCGGTGAACTGTGAATAACGGTATAAAGCTTTATGCCATGAGGATATGTTGCACTATGGAGGTTCTTTATAAGAGAGAAGTCCTGAAACCTTTGATTAATAACAATTTCAATATGATTCTCTAACAAATAGCGTTCAAGTGTTGTATATTGTTCTTTAGGCCTTTCATATTTAAATATACCGGAAAAGCATTTAGGAAGAGGATTTTCTCGCCCTCCTGAATATATACAGTAAATATGCATTCCGCGCTTTGCAAATTCTTCAGCAAGCACAATAGTTACTCTATCAATTCCTCCAAATAGAGGATAGGGTATATTTCCCCAATAAAAAGCAATGTTTCTTTCCATACTTCAATAATTTATTTATCATTCTCCCTTAAATATAAGTTTTCATCCTTACTGAAACTGTCTAAAAATCCATAAAACAAGCCTTTCTAAATCGTTTGAAACTTCTAGTTTTCAATGCCTTTTCCACATTTATCAAATGAGTCTTTTTACAAGCATAATTATCCGAGAAAAAATCATTCCACAGATCACAAGCTATTACGAACATTGCTTGCTCTACATCCGGCCCAAGCCTAAGAGAACGCCTCCAATTATTATGTACTTGCTGCAAAAAGTGATGATATTGATATTCGGGGGCAGCCACTAATGCCCCACAAACTAAGGCATCTTTCAGTAGCGAACGAGTTATATATATCCCATCTATGCTTTTAGGACTATTTGCAGATGAAAATGAGATACTATCAGTATTATATGTATAATAGTATACATCATCTTTTATCAGTGCTACCTTTTGAGCAAGAGGAATGATTAACATCCCCATTATAGTATCTTCATACCAATAGCCTTCGGGGAAATGTATATGCTGAAACATCTCTGCACGAATTACCTTCATACAGGGATACCCCTTTAGGCTATCCCTAGATGAAATACCCTCGTGCAATGATTTTTCACCGGCAAACAACTTCCCTCCTATCGTACGGCGTTGATATGAACCTTCAACAATGTCTGCATCATATTCATACGCTGTATTCATCAATCGTTCTATAGCATCCGGAGCCAACAAATCATCACTATCCAAGAAAGTAACATATTTGGCATCAATGGATTTAAGGGCTGTATTACGTGCACCGGAAAACCCTTTATTCTCTTGGTTGATTACAGTCATCCTCTCATCGTCTTCATAACGCTTTAATATTTCTCCACTTCTATCGGGAGAACCGTCATTTACCGCTACAATATGATAAGAGTATTTTGATTTCTGCAACAATACCGACTGGAGGCAATCGTCCAAAAAATGTTCCACCTTATAAACTGGAATTATAACTAACAAGTCGTATTTTCCCGGTTTCACGATGATATTCTCGCAAAGAGCTGAAGACTTTGGATCTTCATGTATTGTCTGAAGCAAGTTCTCGGCTTCTTGCGAGGACATCTCTTTAGAACGAGGTTGTACACCGATTTGCATGAGCCAATATGGACACACCTTAGCCCAACGACCAAAATGCAAACGCCCACAAATTCTCATTAGAAATATCGCAACCGAAAGAATTATTTTATTCATTCTCATTTATTTTCCTCATATTTAATGCAATTAGAGATAAATAAGTAATCTTACTTTTCATAGTATGTTTCATAAATTGTTATTAAGCCATGCTCTTGATTGTTTTTTCTTCTCTTCAAGCAACAAAGTTACATTGTCATAATCAATTTGGCCTCTTAGGATACTATCAGATACATCCTTATCTATCAGTCTGTGTGAAAGTTCCATTTGCACCAATAAGTCCTGCATTCTTTGATTTAATCCATCTTCACGCTTTGCAACAAATACATTTTTTTTCAAAATCAAAGAGAAAGCTGTCGCATGGAACGAATTACTCAAAATACAAGTAGCATTTCCAATAAGTGATACAAAAGTATCTGGCCCACAATTATGAAAATTAAGGTCAGAATAGCCAATATTAAAAAGAGAATAAATCTTTAATCCTAACGTTTTAGATATACGTTGTGCTAATTCTTTAAATGTTTTTCCATTATCAAAATCGTATACAAGTAGATATTTTTCTTTCAAATCGTCATTAACAAACTGCTTCTTCCAAATTTCTGTATCAATCAGAAAAACCGGATCACAAACGAGAGTACCACTATAACCTAGTGCTTCAAGCAATTTGACTCCAGAAGGCTCTCGTATAGAAATTGCGTCAAAATTAGCAAGCTTTGTTTTCACAAAATTCTCTGTTCCTTCACGTAACTTTGATGTCGCAAAACTAGCTGCATAGCTGATGCGTTTTGATTCCTTTGTACCAAAGTCTAAATAAAAGGATGAATCTATTCCATTCTTAAAATTGGTATTCCATATTTGATCACTACCTGCAACATATACATCTGCTTTTGGCGGATTTTGTTTAAGTTCCTCTGCCGACAAGAAGCAATGCCCCGTAACTAACGGTGCAATAAACTTCGCATCAAAAGCATCAAAAGCAGCCTTACGAGTAAGACTTTTCCTCCAACCTGGATATTTCGCTACAAGGTAAAGCCACTTCACAATAGACTTATCATAGCGAGGGTTATTTACCCGTAAATCATAATGTCCACGTAAATAATCTGGACGATAATCTATGATGTTTACATTATGTCCTTGTTGTTTTAAATATGTTGCTAAAGCCCACGCCTGCAACACAGCACCATGATTATACACCCGATGGCAAGTTATGGTATTTATATTCATTCTGTTTATTTATTTATCATCATAGAAACTCTTTTCGCTATACGTTTTATTGTATTAAAGGGATGAATTATCAAATTCACTTTGTATATCAGTCTTTCATGCGTGTCATGCTTATCCATTATATTAATAATCTCAGAAAGTGTCTTGGAATTGTCTCTCAAAGACGTCATAATATCACCATATTCTTTAATTCTTTTTGTTCTTCTCTTCAACTGTCCTTCTGCAATAACCTCAAAAGACTGTATCTCAAATTCCAAGTCAGCCTCATGTAGTAACTTATCTCCTTTTTGAGTGAAAACGATAACAGCATTTACGCCAAGTTCATTATCTTGATAATTTGTCCCCCATGCATCACCGATACGAATATCTGCACTAGACTGATGGTATTTAAATTTACATCTATCATAACAAGCACAACCTAAACAACCATTGCCTAAAAATAAACGGAAGAAAGCATCTCCTTTTGAAAAAAGTCCAGTATGAAGCAAACTGTCATTTACAGAAAACGCCTTTATGCTATATGCATTATGCCAACCTTTCGTTTTATCTCTCCATACTATCTTACCCATCTCACCATATCTGCTCTTAATATCTACAAGATATTTCTTCCACATTAGCATAGAAGGTACACCATGACAAAAAAAATCTAACAAGACGAAATTATCCTCTACTTTAAATTTACGAATATAACGTCTAAAAGAATCTATTTGACAAGGTGAACCTGTCACCAAATATTTTTTTTTTCTATCAATAGTTCTAAAAGCATCAACTGTATAACTTTGAAGATACTTTGAGCCAATGCTCTCCTCAAGTTCTCTTTCATTATTTGCTATATAGTGGAGCGCTAATTCTTTTAATGCATCGTATTTTACCCCACATACTTTGTAACCTTTGTCAAGTAAAAGTTTACCTAGTTCAAAAGCAACTCCACCGGAAGAACATTTCTTGCGAACATCAGCATTCCTGCTCCATGCTCCATAAGACCTTATAACTTTATTTTCCGATGCAAGTTTATCATCCTGATAGGAGCACACATCTACACAAAGACCGCAATCAGTACATAGGTTAGAATTCACAAAGACAGGTTCATAGAATCCATTTTCGTTAAGTTGTATTTCGATTATTTTTTGTGCACAAACAGTTGCACATAAGCCACAACCGAAACAATTGTGTATATTTGATACATTCATTTTTCTTAAATAACAAAAACTGAAGTTAGTGTGACATTGATATTAACGACATACAAAACTTACTAACTTTTGAAAATCTTCTTTTTTGTAGTTCAGCAATAATCCTGAATGCTTTAGGTAGCTTTGAGAGATCTGCATCATATAATGCTTTCAAATATAAAGGGTAATTTATAATTTCATCTATCATATATTTGTGGTTCGGCATTTGTTTATAAACTCCTAGCATATATTCAATTAATACTCCCACGTATTTTGTTGCTACGTTCTTTTCATAATTGAATCCATGTCGTTGGCTTACTTCTCGTAATATTCGCATAGATTCAAAATGTTGTTTCCATTCGTCTTTACGCACAGAATGCATAATACTACCTTCATTCTGCCAATAATTATAGAAAACATTATCTATCGCACAAAATCTTGGATTTGATTCAATACATTGTAGGTTAAATAACCAATCCTCACCGACAATACGATTTTCTGGTATCATAATACCTTTGCTGTGTAACCAAATTTGGTCCACAAATTTGGTCCACAAACTAGGTACACCCGAATATTTACCATTAAAGTAACACATCAAGACCTGTTCTTCCAATTGTGTATCACTTAAAATTACATTACACGTGAAGTCATGATGTGACTCAATACGTTTATCACCTGAAATAGTTGCAAAATTACACATCACAATATGCGCATGATGCTTTGTGGCAGCATCATACATACATTGCATCATGTCTGGTTCTATCGTATCATCTGAGTCTACAAAACTTAGATATCTACCTTGTGCATTCGCTATACCTACATTACGAGCGCGAGCAGGACCTGAGTTCTTCTGATTAATTAGTTTTATACGAGCATCCCCAGTAGCATATTGTTTAATAATTTCATCGCTAGAATCTGTGCTGCCATCATTCACAAACAACAGCTCCCAATCCTCAAATGTCTGCGCTTGAATAGAAGCTATGGTACGAGGCAGATATTTTGCTGCATTATATACCGGAACTATTATCGATATTTGAGACATATTAATCTATCTAATAATATAGTTGTCAAATGTTTGTTTTTCCTGATTATCTTGGGCGGAACATTAATTTAATACATACCATTATCGTAAACACAGCAAATGTTATGAAAGATGTATTTATATATTTTCATACGATAATAATTGTGCTATTATAGTTATTCGACGAATGTTATCTCTTCTTTTCACAAGATTTTCTGTTATACTTCACTATTTCATAATTCAATTTGGCAAAGTACTTATTATCCAATATACAGTTAGGCAATGTCCATAAATACAATTGAAAACGAAAAATGAAAGGAATTGGCATTTTGTATGTTAGTTTATTCAAAGAACGAATAGCGCTCATAACCTTTCTTTTATCTCCTATATGTGCCCAAACTCTTGATTTATAGGTAGAAGAAAGAGAAGATAGTATATAGACTTTTTCTAGCTTACATCCATCAAAAGTCGTAAGCATTTCACGCAATATTGCAATATGCGACAACAAAGAATTCGTTCTATCAGGAACTGCCATAATAGACTGTTGATTGTCGGTTCTATACCAATAGGTATTTTCGGCACAAACAGCTAACGACTGAATTTCTTTTTGATAATGCCATTTCCACATGCCATCTTCATGTATTATTCCTTCCACGAAAAATAAGTTGTTAGACAATAAAAACATTCTACGCACAAGTTTATTCCATGCAGTCTCTGGCAATCTCCCAAGTACCAAATTGCGTATCTCCATTCTATCGTTCAAATATTCAAAGAATTCGTCTTTATGGAAATGCAAATATTGCATTTTTCCATTTTGTATTTCAATATTTCCCTGCACCATATCTACACCTGGATATTTTTGAGCGAGCCTTACAAGCACCTCTATTGAATGCGGAAATAATTTGTCATCAGAATCCAAGAAATAAACATACTCTCCAACAGCTTCATGAAGTCCTGTATTTCGTGCGGCAGAAAGACCACCGTTTCTCTCCCGATGTATAATACGAAAAATGGCAGGACCATCATATTCAGCAACAAGCTGTTTTGCAATAAGAATACTGTTGTCCGGACCACAGTCGTCCACAATCAAGCATTCATAGTTTATGTATGTCTGCGCCATTACACTACGCAGGCACTCCTTAATGTAGGCTTCTACATTATACACAGGAACGATGACAGATACTTTAATTTTACATTCCATATATTTTCACTTAATCGTTATCCAATCCAAACAAGTTCAAGATACGATGAAATTTATAGCAGAATGGATAGCTTATACCAAATTTATCTTTTAATTTCTTATCATTTCGTTGCCACCACTTTATCCAAGACCCTCTGAAGTGATGAATTGTCACGGAGTGTTTTGTCAGATAGATCTTGCCATCTTCCCAAGATTTTGGACAGAAATAATCATTGGGGTATATCGCAAAATATCCAAAAATTTCTTGATACTGATTATTCAATATTAATCCCTTCTCTACCATATAATTTGTAATCGTTGTTACATTAGTTGTCAAGTCTAATTCACCATTAGGCTTAATAAAATGACGTCCACCATAATAAGCTAGGTTATCCTTAACCCATTGCCCCCCCCTTTCGCTAGCCATAATACCAGTTGAAACACGCTTAGGTGCTTCAAATCCAGAAAACGCACAATGATGAAGATAAGGATCCAATGAAGAGAGAACCTCAACATCTGTATCCATATAGATACCCCCTTCGTTATAAAGTGCATAAAGACGTACAACATCCGTTACAAATGCAAACTTCTTACTGTCATAAGCTTCTCTCACATAGGGATACAAATCAAGATCAAATGTTTTTTCGTTCCATTCCTTGATTTCATAATCTGGACAAAATTTCTTCCACGACTTGATGCATTTTTTCGCATCTTTGGGCACAGGCTTTCCACCAAACCAACAATAATGAATTACTTTTGGAATCATAATCAATTATTTCAATGCATTAACAATTCTACCACAAGCCAAGCCATCTCCATAAGGATTCACGGCCTTACTCATCTTCTCGTAGGCAACTTCATCATCAAGCAAAGTAGACACTTCACTCATAATTTTGTCGTAATCGGTACCTACAAGATGTACAGTGCCACTTGATAATGCCTCTGGTCTTTCTGTGGTATCTCGCATCACTAGCACAGGCTTGCCTAGGCCTGGAGCTTCTTCTTGAATACCACCCGAGTCAGTGAGCACAATCGTAGACTTCTCCATTAGGTACACAAATGAGAGGTATTCCAATGGTTCGATAAAGAACATATTACCTAAGTCTGTCAAATCCTCACCAAACACTTCGTGAATGGGTCTACGCACGTTAGGATTCAGATGCATGGGATATACGAAGTCTACCTTAGGATACTTGTTTTTCAAGTCACGGATAGCAGTGCATATGTGTATGAAACCATTACCAAAGTTCTCACGTCGATGTCCTGTAATAAGGACTAGTTTCCTACCATTGTTTAGGCGATTGATATCATAACCTGTATCAGTAAGGATGGCTTTTAGCTCCTCGTTGAGAGTGTCGTCATTCTTTATCTTGTCTACAACCCAGTAAAGTGCATCAATGATGGTGTTACCCGTTATTGTAATCTTATCCTCTGGCACACCTTCATTGAGAAGATTCTCCTTGGAGAGTGGAGTTGGTGAAAAGTTGAATGCCGCTATACGACTTGTAATCTGACGATTCATCTCCTCAGGCCACGGACTATAGATGTTATGGGTACGAAGACCTGCTTCAACATGCCCCACAGATATCTGCTGATAAAAAGCAGCGAGAGCTGTAGCTGTAGAGGTTGTAGTATCGCCATGGACCAACACTACATCAGGTTGTGCCTCTTTCAGCACATCACGCATGCCAGTCAGTACACGAGCCGTCACATCATAAAGATCTTGACCTTGCTTCATGATATTAAGGTCATACTGTGGATGAATATCAAAGAGCGTAAGCACTTGATCAAGCATCTGTCGATGCTGACCAGTCACGCAGACTTCCGTTACAAACTCCCCAGAATGTTTCTCCAATTCCTTTACAAGTGGAGCCATTTTGATGGCTTCTGGACGAGTTCCAAAAACAAGCAATATCTTTTTCATTCGTTAAATAATTAATCATGGCTAACTTAAAATCAGCCTCTTAGTTCATTTTTTCTTTTGTGGCACATAAAAAGCTAACGAATTCCCCTAATGTGGCTCACAAACTATTGAATAGGGATTTTTAAATTTAAACAAAAATATTTAAAGGAACTCTCATTCTAGTACCCGATGCAATTGTCTTTATCTCTCGATTATTTAGGTAAGTTATATAATCACAATGACAAAATTTAGGGTCTGAGTATACTATAAGTCTATATTCGATAATAAAGTATCCATTTTATTCTTGTTCTTAGTAATATACCTCTCTGCTTGATCGAAATTAATCGCAGACATTACTTCATCTAATCTATTATGAAATATTCTTTCTTCTAGTCCCAGTTGATTTGCCAATACTGTAATTCGCTCATTTTGTCCCTTTGTTTCCCCATTTAATGGAAGGGTTAGAAATTGTTTACGATAAATTACAGAAAATGCCATTCCATGGAATGAGTTTGTAATCACATATGAAGCATGTCTTATAGCATAAAGCCATTGCGGAATAGTGGCATAACACTTCGCAAATTCATCCTCTCTTCCTTGACTTGCAACATACAGTACATCTAAACCTTTTGAGTTTGCAAATTCATGAATTTCTTGTATAGAAACATCAACTGTAGCTCCTAGCATATAGACAAGAAGATATTTATTTTTTGGCAATTCAAAGGACTGCTCAAATCTTTTGTACTCACCTTCATTTAAAAGGAAAGTTGGATCTAAAACCAAATGTCCTTTTACATTAACATCCTTACAAAGATTTACGCCTGAAACTTCTCTACAAGTTATCAAGTCAAAATCCTCCAATAAAGGTTTTATTTTTTCTTTAATTTCTTCGGAAAAGACATGTTGCCCCATACTTGGTGCAAAAGCTACCTTACGTGCCTGATTCTTTTGAAAATCGCAAAAACTAAATTGCGAAAAATAAGACCATGTTTGATCACTTCCCACTGCAACTACATCTAAGGCTCCAGAAGACAAATCTGCCAAAGAATAATTCTTGACTTGAAGATATTTTCTCTTGAACTCTTGAAACCTACGTGGATGGGTGTGTTCCATTCGTTCTGTAATCTCAGCCCATTCATCATATAAGGTACGTGGTCTTCTTGGCTTAGGAAATAGTGTAGAACACAATTTAAAATAAACCCTCTTTAGAAAAGGTGCTATATTATACACTGGTTCAATAAGACATGTATCATGACCACGTGCATTCAAATATTCTTGTGTAGCTAAATACTGTAAAACTTGACCGTAATTATCCTTGGCATTATTAAATGTATAAACACCTATTTTAGCCCTAAACGCTTTAAAATGTTCCATACTAATGTTTTGAATTTTCGCATTTTTTTTATATACCACCTTTCAATAGTATTGAAAGGCTCCGTCATTTTCAACGTCGTTTCTACAGAGAAAAATCTCAGCAAGAAATGATAGATTACACTCGATTTGGGCTTTCGAGGATTCACATAAATTGAAATATTAGCCCATTTCCCATCTTTAAACATGAATTTAAGTTTCTTTACATCTATATTCTCAAAGAAAGATTCACCTTTTGCGCTTGTAACAATCACCCATGTTGTGCCCTTATCTGAGGCAAAATCGGGATCATCACATTTATGTTCAATACCCCAAAAATCAGCTATTATTAAATCACTATGAGAAGAACCATTTCTAAACTTACAATGAAAACATGATGGACGCAAGATATAGTCCCTCAAAAAAGAAAGCATAAAAGGTTCTTTCCATGCATAATGTGACCAAAAGACCGAATCTTTGTCGCCTTTTGAGGACGATTTTATGTGAACCACAAAACCATATTTTTGCCATCGATACCCACCATTTTGTTTTTCTCTAAAATTTATATTCGTTATTATGGGCTTAGATTTTGGAGGATACAAAACTGTATTTTTGCCATCAACCGCACTTCGCTCGGAACGGAACTTAATTTCTTCGATGTATCTTCGCCATACACCACGACTTGGAACACCATGACAGATTAAAGAAATACAAATTAGATTTTCATATTCCTTACACAGAAACTGTCTCAAACCCGCAATTTGACACGGTGTACCCACATAAGTTACTAATCTACCTTGCTTGAGTATTTCCTTTGCTTCGGAAAATGTATTGCACGTATCGCTCTGAACATATTTACTACGTTTTAAAGGCTCTATCTCTTCAAGTGTACATGCTTTATCATGAACAACCTCCCAATTATCATCAAAACGAGCGCCAAAAACTACACCGCCTTGTAATATGGTATATTCTGCAATCTTTTGAAACACACCTCCCGAGCTAGATGAAGCACGTTGCTCATGATTTTTATTGATTGCGGCATAAGTTAGCACATCATCAGGAAGTGTTGTCTCTTTAACGTGTATGATTGGGCAAACTTTCTCACAGAGTTTACAGTTCATACAGGTAGCAATATCGACTTTAGGATAAGGAGTGCCCTCTTTATCTTCTACCATACTAATGCATTGCTTAGGACAAATTTGCCTGCATGCTCCACATCCACAACAATCGACCTTGTTATTTATCTGAATCATATACGTTCCTTTATTCTTGAATATAAATATAGCCTATCACTCTTAGATAAAACGGTTATTAAACCAACTATGAAAGCTACTACACATACACATAAGGACATTAGGAAAAATTCGCCCCATGATGAAGGCACACAAACGAGTCTAAAACTGAATACAACACACAATGTTAATGACAATCCAATAATTGGTTTAAGCATCATAGGATAAAAAGTCATCCACTTCATATTCAAACAATGTGCAGAATATATAGGCAAAAATAGCAAACCTCTTAACACACCCCATAAAGAACGTGCGCTAGCAATAATGAACATTTTCACGACAATATCATCTACTATTTGCAAGGATATCAAAACCGTAAAAAAAACTCCGAAACTATTGAACAATACAAAAAGCGAAGACCCTTTAATCTTATTTGTCACAGTAAAAACATTCCAAAAGCTTTCCAATGGTGAAGTAAATATCAAAGCTATGGTACCAGATATTGTCAACCACTGCAAGAGGGTAGAATCTTCAGTGGGGACCCAAAGCGAGTAGAAAGAATCCCCATAGACATAAAGTACCGATAAGGGTAGCAGCATACAAATAGATAAAATGCGAATTGATTTACCTAAATCTCTCTTAATCGACTCTATATCACCATTTGCGAAATCAGCAGTCATCATAGGAGCAAAAGCTGCAGATAGCATTGAAAAGACGGAAAGAATTATGAATGGAAGGTTTGTTGTTATCGACAATATTCCCATTGCCGATGCATTAATCCACCAGTTTGCAAAAAGCAAATCTAAGCCTCTTTGTAGAATATCACCTAGTTTACAGATTAAGTTCCAAACTCCTGAAGAGACCAATTCTTTTATCTTTTCCCAGTCAAAAAAATCCTTTTTTACTCGTAATTCTGGGGTAAGTTGTCTGCAAAGTGTCAAATTGGCAAATACCAAGTATACTGAACATAGTATTCCAGATATCCCCATATACCACAGACGTGGACTAAAAACTGCAAAAAGAAGGAATAAAGAAAGGGCTCTTATCGCATTAGAAAAAAGCTGGCGAATAGTACTTATGTCTAACCTATTTTTGATGAAAGTAGATACACCAAAGAGATTAAACATGATAGTTCCAGCCGAATTGGCTGACATTAAAAAAAATAGCCATTTTACGTCCGTCACCAAATAAGAAGGAATCTCAATGATAAACTCTAAATAATAAAGTAACAACAGAGATATCGCAAAAATCAATACTGCAAAAATACAATTAGAATAAAACACAGAAGTGAAATATCTATTTGCATTTTCAATATTACCCTTGTGGTACTCAATCGTCACAAAACGCCCAGCCATGGAGTTAAGCGCAATTGTTGCTAATTGAAGATAGCCGAGTATATTATTTGAAAGTCCGATAAAGCCATAAGCTTCTACCCCCAAAGATTTAATAATGAATGGAGTAAGCAAGAATGTGATACCCATATTAATCACAAGCCCTGCTATTTGGTAGAGCATATTAAGCGCCAATTGTCTATTGTTTGACATCTATCTATGTTAGTGATTAGACATATAACTACTTCTTACAGAATACGATATATCTGTTCGACAAACCAGACCGCATCAGAATCCTTACTTATCTCTTCGGCATATTTGAACTTCGCCTACATATGAACCGAACAAAGAAGGTGGATATTTCCCGGATTTATGCGGACTAGATGTTTATAAACTACGTAGCCGTTTTTACTTTCTAAAATCCATGCTATTAAGCATATTGCTTTTTTAATTACGGAATAAAGATGAAGATATAAGATGAGAAAGAATAAAAAGCAATTGAGTGCTTACAATATATCTAGTTCTTCAAACTTAGAATTCTTCGACCTAAATTCAGACACTGTCTGCTTCATTTCTTTCTCCTATAGTAACAGCCTCCATTACTAACCGACATGCCTCCGGCTATGTCACGATATAAGTATACCCTATCAAATTATTAGTGAGAGGAGAAAAAACATATTTTATCCAAGCAAGTGAAAAATTCCAGATTAAAATTCATCTACTTCATAAGGAATACTTCCTATCAGTGAGGCATATTCTCCAAATGCTCCACGATACATCTTACCTGTACACAACAAATACACTTTAGTAGCTCGAGAAAGCATAAACATATCAATGAAGACTTTGGTATATGCTTCTTTTGCTTCATTTCTCATTTGATCCATATGAACAGACTTTCCTGGTATAATAGCTACATAATCAAGAGATTTTGCTATTTTTTTTATAAATTTAGTACTATCCGCAGTAATAAGAACCCTACTATTTGGATGATTCTGTCTATGTAAACGGTCAACCTCTTCTATACATTTATTTATTAAAGTTTGTTGTTCTTCTTCATTTAATGGAGTCCCTATCGTATCTTTAAAATCACCTAATAATTGATTGAACCGAAATGACATGCCAACAAAAGATGTATCACAAAACAAATGTTCCTGTAAAACTTCCAAACGCTTAGCTAATGAATCTTCAAGTTTAAACAACTCTTTAAACAATAAATGAAAACTATCTTTTTTAGGATTACTGTTACAATAAATATGTAACTGTTTTTTAGGATGTATAAAATGCAAAAAACTCAGCATAGCATGAACCTCTTCAACATTATCCCAACCAATCATCACAAACGGAAGTGCTATTTTACTGTTGTATGATAAATGTGAAGCAGGAAGAAACCAATCATATTCATTAGGCACAAGCCAATTAGTAAGTTCCAAGGGAGATGTATAGTTAATATAAAAAGGAACATTATGCTCTCTGCACCAACTATACACTGAGACAATACCACGCAAACGGTCAGCAAGTCCACCATGTTGTATATGACCATCAAAACAGACAACAATCCCGGGGGATACCTGCGATAAATCCTCCGTTATACTATCTGAATAATAATATTGAGCCAACAACTCATTCTTAGTCTGATTCATATAACTATTTGAATAAAAATAACGCTTAAATAGCTTTATGCTTTGTAAAAATTTCATTGAAATATATTTTAAAAACATTTAAACATCGAGATTAATTACCCGAATAGCCTTTATAAATCACCAGCATATTTTTTACACCAAAACTACTTCAGTACTCTTCCTCCTAAAATAGATAGGGAAAATTTACTACAACATAATATTACAGGATAAAAAGCTATTAAGATTACCAGCGAGTACAACCACCCCGAATAATGACGACAAGATGGATCCATTTTTTGTATTAATTCTATTATAATTCGATGGTATCCCAATATTACTATGGTACCCTTAGACAAGATAATTATAATATCCGACCTATATTTTTCCAACATAACAGAAAGAACAAGAATCAGAAAAGAACCAATCACTCCCCCCAATAAAAACACAAAATAATTACAACCGAATCCATTTGCATACATATAAGGTTCTTTGTTAATAATCAAAAAAAGATACAATATTGGTATCAAGAAAACAGAGATCACACCTTTAATCATTATACGCCAAGAAGATATTTTTTCAACCCAAACAGGAAGGTATACTTTTAACAAGAAGCCTATTATAAAAAAAGGATATGAAACCAAAACATTGGCCCATGAATTAGGAGTAATAGATGTTTCTTTTAACAAATATGCCCCAAAGACACAAGTCAATAACAAAGACATAATCATCCATTTCTTATTTAAATAGTAATGGATAATCTTTATTAGACACAATGTATAAATAAACCAACATGTATCTAACCCACTATGATATCCCAACAATGCATATATGCATCTATGTAAATACCCCAAAAGAACATTGTAAACATTGTCACTTGATATTTCTTTAAAAACTAATAATGATGTAGACAATACGATTATTGCCATGGGAACGATCAAGTTATTCCAAATTTTAGAAAAAAAGACCCTACTGCTCTCATTATTATGAGAAAGATAACCGGATATCATAAAGAACAGTGGAACGCTAAATACATATACAATGCCTGTAAATGCACAAAAAAAATGCCCCACAACTATCAAATAGATTCCTATAGTTTTCATCCAATCGATCCACAAGAATCTTCTATAATTCGTCTCCATTTATTAGTATTAAGCCTAAATATCTACACTTTTTGCTAAATCTATACACTAATTATCCAACTCCTCAAACTTAGAATTCTTCGACTTAAATTCAGGTACCGTCTGTTTCATCAACTTCACCGTTTCCCAAATTTGTACTGCACGAGATAATTGTTCAAGTTCATTATACGTAGGTAGAATTTCCGCATACTCATATCTCCGAACCCTAGCTATCTTTATCTTTTTATGGTGTGTAGGAATCGTATTCTCTTCATTACTCAGAACTTCCTCATACAACTTTTCTCCCGGGCGAAGTCCTGTAAACTGAATCTCAATATCTTCTCCCGGCTTATATCCGGCCAGCTCTATCATCCGGGTAGCAAGATCCACAATCTTCACGGGCTTTCCCATCTCAAATACAAATATTTCATTTCCTTCCCCCATAGTAACAGCCTCCATTACTAACCGACATGCTTCCGGAATAGTCATGAAATAGCGTATGATATCAGGATGTGTCACTGTGACAGGACCACCATTTTCTATTTGTTCTTTAAAACGGGGAATCACTGAACCATTACTGCCCAAGACATTGCCAAAACGGGTAGTGACAAACTTTGTTTTACCTTCTATTTTTCCTTCCTTAATAGCATAACTCAAACTCTGCACATAGATTTCTGCTAATCGTTTGGAGCATCCCATTACATTCGTCGGATTAACAGCCTTGTCCGTGGAAACCATAATCATTTTTTCAGTACCATATTTCACTGCCATATCAGCTACCTGACGGGTACCAATCACATTTACCAGAACTGCTTCGCAAGGATTTTCTTCCATTAATGGAACATGCTTATAGGCTGCCGCATGAAAAATAATTTGAGGATGATAGGTCTCAAATACCATGCGTAAACGTTCTACTATGCGGACATCTCCTATGATCGGAACGAAATCAAGTTCCGGATATTTCCTCTCAAATTCCAAACGCACATTATGTAAAGGACTCTCTGCCGAATCAAACATGATAAGTCTGCGGATATTCATTTGCGCCAATTGACGGCATAATTCACTACCGATACTACCAGCCGCTCCTGTAACCAGAACTACTTTTCCACAGAATTCATTGGCAATTTCAGTCATGTTGATATTAATCTCCGGACGACCTAATAAATCCTCAATCTTTACCGGACGTACCCATTGACGAAAATCACCGTTTTCATCAGCTTCACTGATAGAAGGAGCAATAAGCGTTTTTATATGGCTATTCTTGCAATATTGAAGCAAACGGTTTTCTTCCGCACGGATAGATTCATTATGAGCGAACAGAATGCCTTGGATATGACGTTTATGAATTAACAGTTGAAAATTCTGTTCATCCGTAAAATAATAGATGGGAAGTTCGGCTAAGCGACGATGCTTATAGATAGTACCATAGCAATAAAAACCGATTACTTTATAATGAGAGCTGTGTAACAAACGTGTCTTTAAGGCTACACTTTTATCATCAGTACCGTAAATCAGAATACGCATATTCTCCTTATTCATCATGTCTATCAAGGTCTCATAAATCATGATCATTATCATCCGGGATGTAGCGGACACAATGAGAGTCAACATTCCATCGAACAGGATAAACATAAGTTTCTGATTATTTGATAAGTTGACAGAAATCAAGAAGGTGAAGACAGTAATTCCTATACATGCCATCTTAAACAATGAACTGCAAATGAGCGGCCATAAGCAGCGCAGTTGAGAGTAACGAACCGTATTACGGTATGTCTGAAACAGCCAGGAAGCTAACGTAGTAGCAACAGCTGCTAAAGCCCCGACCTGAATCATTCCCCAACCATTCAGTAATGTGTCCGTAAGATAATGTATCCACCAATAAGTAAAACAGGTGGAAATTACCGAAATAACTAAATCAATTCCCCATATTATCCAATAACTAAAGTAAGTCTTACTTATATATCGGATAAATTTGTCCAAATTTTGTTTCATTTCTATTATTTATATTCCCCATATTTATATTTATAGCCATAACTATACCCGTAACCATAGCCATATCCGTAGCCATATTTTTTCTTTTCTATATGACTATCATTCAATACAATACATAAATGATTAAATTTCCCTTCTTTGTGCAGGCGTTCCAGTTCCGGAAGATAGCGACGATCAAGTTTTCCGTCACGAATGACGTACAACGTCAGTTCCGCTACACGATTCACAATCGCGGCGTCTGCCACAACTTGCGCCGGAACATTATCCAGAATTACATAATCATAACGTTTTTTCAACTCCTCTATCAACTTTTCCAAACGGTCACTCATCAACAGTTCGGAAGGGTTAGGCGGAATAGGACCTACAAACAAGGAATCTACAGACGGGTGGATTACCCCTTTATCCAAAATACTGTTAACATCATCATATTGTCCCGACAAGTATGTACTTAATCCTTCTTTGTGTTTGATACCCGCCAATTTACTCTGTGTTCTTTTGCGCAAATCCGTATCAACCAATACCACTTTCTTACCGGCAATAGCAATTGCTACCGCCAGATTACGGGATACAAATGACTTGCCTTCACCCGGCATGGTGGAAGTGAACATAAGAACACGTGCATCTTTTGCTACAAAACTAATATTGGCACGAAGCAGACGGAATGATTCGGAAATAAGGTCATTTTTTTCATCAGCTACCACAATCGTATCATCCGCCATATCTTCCTTGCGGGAAGGTATTTCTCCTAAAAGTGGAATCGTTGTATAATCTTCAATATCCTTTCTGCCACGAACAGAGGTATTCCATAACATGACTAATAGTTGAATTCCTAATGGAATAACTACCCCCACAGCCAAAGCTGCCAACAAAAAAGTCATAGAATGAGGGGCAATAGGTGTATTGGAGCCAAACGGGGATTCAACCACACGAATATTTGCGTCCGTTACTGCCAATTGAAGTGCATTTTCTTCACGCTTATTTAAAAGGAAAGTATATAATGCTTCTTTAATAGATTGCTGACGGATTATGCTCAATGCCATCTTTTCCTGCTTGGGAACAGCCTGAATTTCAGAGTTGACTCGGCGTTCTACAGCACGAGTCCTTTCCAGTCGCAGACGGAGGTTCTTTATATAATTATCCATAGAACCGGCAATCACTGTACGCATTTCTGCCAGATTCTTATCAGCCGTTTGTACAACCGGATTTTTTGTTCCAGATTCTGCCAACAAATGATTGCGTTGAAGCATCAATTCATTATAAGTGGTTATCTGGCTTTGCACACTGGCGTCTCCGACACCGGATACATTAGGTATTAACTGATTATTCCGGGTAACATCCAACAAATAATTTTTAATGGATTGGGCAATGGATAGTTCCGTTTCCATCTGAAGAGTTTCTGTTTTTACACGGCTACTCTCTGCCAAAAATTGCATTCCGTTTCCTTCTGTACCTATAATTCGGTTACGCTGTTTGAAGTCGGTCAATTCTTCTTCTACATCACCCAGTTCCTTGCCGATTACTGCAATACGTTCGTCGATAAACTTAGCTGTGTTTACGGCTATACGGTTCTTATCTTCGATGATAGTTTCATTATATACATTAATCAATGTATTCAAGATCGCATCGATACGAGACACATTATTATCGGTACAAGTAATTTGCACCATAGTAGTGCCTTTACTTGCCAACGATGTAGATATATTATTTTTATATATGGATGATGCTACTTCGGGGCTTATTCGCGTCACCAAAACAGGCTTGCCTATATAATCACTAAGATTTTCAGCCTTCAGATTCACTACAATTCTTCCGGCTTCCGTTTGAATGGTATCTCCATAAGCATGCCTCTCATCCAAAATAGTGTAGTTCTTGACATCTAAAGGGATAATATTCGTACGATAATAAGCATGATACGGATCTATGAAATTCACCTCGATCGGAGATTCGGCATATAAAGGTGTATTACGGAAAAAGCCTTCCTTTTCGTATGATACATCCAAATGCAAGCGATTGACAACCTCACGTACTAATTGATAAGAATGGAGTATAAACATTTCATTTTCCACACCACTGCCAGTAACACCTCCCTGCAATTCCAACATAGCAGAAATGTCCGAGTTTGCATTCTTCGTTCCCCCCTTCACTAACATAACCGTTTGATGCCGATAAATAGGAACTAAAGTACGGGTATAAAGATAAGTTACACTCACACAGATAAACACCGAAAGAGTAAACCAATACCAGTTAGCAATAATTAATTCTATGACATCACGCAGACTGATGCTGAATCCACTCTCCTTGGTTGTTTTTTCATTATTTTCTTGTGAATATTCCATCTCGTTTATTTCGTAAGAATAAATACTAATGATAGTACAGAAGCTAACACACCAATAATACTACCACCCGCAGAGAGATAGGTAAGTGCGGAGCTACCTTTTACATTAATTGCATTATTGGGTTCCACATAAACTACATCGTTTTGCTGGACATAGAAAACCGGAGAGTTTAAAATATCCTCTCCCGAAGTTAGATTGACATTATAACTTTTGCGTTCGCCATTTTCCTCCCGGATTACCAGAATATTTTCCCGATGAGCCGTTGGTGGCAAATCACCCGCCATTCCGATAGCTTCAAGTATGGTCACACGTTCACTTGGTAAGTCTTTTACACCGGGACTTCCTACTTCACCAAGCACTACTATTTTAGCTCCTTTAAAACGTACCAATACGGTAGGGTCCTTGATATATTCCCCCTCAATAAGTTTATTTTTAATGACATCTGCTAATTCCTGACGTGTCAATCCGGCAGCTTGCATTTCACCCAAAACTGGAATTTCTATTTTTCCATTTTGGCTAACTAAAAGACCGGTAGTTTCCTGCCCAATATTAGTTGAGTTGGAACCGAGTACCTGACTATTAGCAAAAGGAGCTAATAATTCCGGTGCTTTGCTATTAATCGTAATCAGAAGCTGATCATCCGGTTTGATACGCAATTCATAAACACCTGCTATTTTTTGTGGATTTTCATGCAGTTTATCAGCACCTTGCAGATAAAGCATTTTTTTGGAGGATACACAAGAAGTCATTCCTCCCATACAGCACATCAACAGCACTAAGCAGAAAGAAACTCTACATATTTTCATATTCATGTAAATTGTGGATAAATAAGACGATAAATACTAGTTTGTCTCACTGGTAGCTTCTACGTACCCGATAGGCATATCGACACAAGCACAACCCAACAGATTCAGCCGAACGGCAATTTTACTTTTACCGTCGACATTAACCAATTCGCCAACAAGTCCGGTCAAAGGTCCTTTAATGACACGGACTTTCTCACCACGTGCCAAAAGAGTAGTGCTCATCGAGACTGCTTCTTCGGAATAATCAAGCATAAAACGAAAACGAGCCATTTGCTCATCGGGAATCACCGCAGGACTGCTCTCACCTCGCAATACCATATAACGGCTTACTGTAGAAAAACTTAGAACTTCTTTGCGTTCCTTCGGATCAACATGCACAAAAATCATCATTGGCAGAAGAACAGACTCGACCATTTTGCGTCGGTCACTCCATTGATGAAGTTCCTGCTGAACCGGAACGAAATTCTCAATCCCCATTTTATTTAAACGCTCGGCTACTTTCTTCTCGTGATGCATGCGAACCAAAGCGACATACCAACGTTTTGAGTATGCTACGCCTTCCCCTGTCCCATTACTAGGCCCAGCATTTGCTGATTTTTGTTTCGTTAAAATCATATTTTTTTACCCCATGTATATCTGTTACTTCTTAGGTAACAGGCAGTATATACACAAGACACACACAACAATGAAAAAGGAAAATTACACTGATATACAGGGTGTAAAAGAGGGGGGCCTGATATTCAACGAGAAGATTTCTTGATTTCGGGCAATAAAAAATCATTGAGCATGAAAAAAGAGATTTCATGTTCAAATACTTTTTTGCCCTATGTTTCAGATAAAACGAAAAAAAATGGGAAAATATTTGTTTACTATCTTAAAATATGTCTATCTTTGCGTCAAATTTAATTCTGTTACCTAAGAAGTAACAGATATACTTTAATTCTGATTATTAACTCCTTACATCTTTTTATCTACCTGCATAACAATTCTTTATGTAAGATAAATTCCCTTTATTTACCTCTGTACGTTCTTTAAGCTCGAAGCCTTTCAGGTAGATTTGTGTGGTTTTTATGGATTTGTGTCCCAATGATTCACTAATCATTTCAATCGGCACTCCGCGATACTTGGCTGTCGTTGCCCAAGAATGACGGAGCGTGTAGGAAGTGACAGGAGAATTCAAACGGAGAGCCCGAGCCAGATCCTTCAAACAATTATTAAATCGACGAAGAGCACTCTGGTATTCACGGTAAGCTCCTTCATCCTTACGTTTCTTATCACCGGACAGGATATCAAACAGATAGTCCGGACAATCAGGGCGGGAAGGCTGACTGTTGCGAAGCCGGTGAATCATCTCCTTCGCGGTATCCAGCACTTCCACACTGATCGGAGTTTTCGTCTTGACACGGTTGTACCGCAATACGTTCCGGTCCAAAGCTGACTTTTCCAAATGAGCCAAGTCGGCAAACGACATTCCGCAAAACTGGAACATCAGAGCGGCAATAGCCTGTGTATGGCGTAAACGTTCCGATTGGGGATCTTCATAAAGCAGCTTCCGCAACTCGGCAACAGGAAGGGCCTTCTTCTGACGAACATCCACACCCGTATAGACATCGTGAAACAGGCGGGGGATGTAAGGAGCACTACCCGCTTCCACTCCCCGGTTGTAGATACTGCGAAGCATACGCATATACGTGGAAACGGTGTTGGGCTTCAACCCACATTCATAAAGATACTGTCCGTAACGTCGTAAACGTTCCCGGGTTACTTGCCTGAACGACACATTGAACGTGCCGCAGAACAGGCTGAAAGAAAGGAGGGCATTTTTGTAGACATGCGCCGTAGAATAACGCCCTTCCTTTCGCAAACGACCGATGTAGATCTCTCCACACCGGCTAAATCCATTTTTACTCATCATTTGCATCACTAGTTATTTTATAATATATACCATTTGGCATGCAGCAAAAAAACAAATCTTTTTGCAGGTTCGTTGCACGCTTGCCAAAGTATAATTTATTATTTAATTTATTTAACTATTGCAAAAATTAGCAAACTATGGCAAAGAAAAAAACAAATCAACAAGAGAAAAAAGTACAAGTAAAAAAGAAGGTCCAAAAACGGAAAAAGAACACTAGAAGACATGTGAAAGGGGAAATTATCAGTTGGGAGGAACTCGAAAACAGGACAGGATTAACCGGAGATGAAACGGAACTTCTCACTGTTTATTTGCACAAATTCGAAAGAGGGGAAGTACACGTCAGATGCTCTAAAAAACTAAAAGACTTAGCTGAATATATCTACGAAACGGAAAGCTTATATATAGCTAAACATGGCGGGTTTAAATTGTTAGAAATTAGCAGTATAGAAACAAAGTTATGTAACATCAGGCAAGAGGAACGAGAACGAAAAGAAGAGGACGAAAAACAAGTAAAAAAGAGAGTAGAGAATAAGCGTTGACAAAAATAATTGTGCAGAAGAAACAAAAGATATACTTTCGCAGCCGTTTCTAGCCGACTAAAGACAACGTATATCTATCTTCAAAAATAGTGACGCTATAACAATTAAACAGTATCACTATAATGAAAGGATAGCGACCCTATAATAATCATATACCGTCACTATCCTGAAGGGGAGATTTTATTCGTAAAAAAACAAATATTAAAAAAAACAGAAGAAAAAAGATGAAAAGAAAAATAGACAAAAGCAAGTTAGAAGCCTGCAAGTTAGTATGGAAAAAACGTATTGCCGCCGAAAAGGGTATTTCGGAAAAATGCGCAGAAAAAACTGTGCAAAGCTGTATAGAGCTTATTGAACGAATGTTATATGGAAATGCCATGATTGCTTTCCATAAGCAAGACGGCACATTCTGTATGGAACAAGGAACCTTGGTTGGATATGAAAAAGATTTTCACCGGGAGTTCAAGATCACTTCCCGGCAGATGTCTGTGGTCTACTGGAGTATGGAGCAACACGCGTGGAGACGGTTTATGATCGGAAACCTGTTGGAATGGAAAGCGATTGTATAACATTTAATAAAAAATATTGAACTATGAGTATGATTAATAAAGGAATCCCCTATTTCCCCACACCTGCAAATTTTTTCGACGAAGAAATAATGGAACTGTTAGAAGCTAAATTCGGAATCTTATCCTCTTATATTGTCATGAGACTACTCTGCAAAATCTATAAAGAAGGGTATTATATTTCTTGGGGAAAAGAACAGAGTCTTATCTTCGTCCGTAAAGTAGGCGGAGGTATTAAAGAGGAAGTAATGGAGAAAATTATAGAGTTACTGCTGGAAAAGGAATTTTTCAATAAAGATATTTATGAGAAATATGGGGTCCTGACCTCAGAGCAGATTCAGAAAGTCTGGTTGGAAGCTACTGTACGAAGAAAGATTGATTTCTCTAAATTACCTTATTTGTTGGAAGTCCGGCCAGGAAATGGTAAACAAAAAGGAGGCACGAATAAAAAAGATGCAGACATTTTTAAAGCTGACGCGGAGGTGAATCCGGAAAATGAGGACATTTCCGGACAAACTAAACCAAACCAAAATAAACTATCTTCTGAGGAGGAAGAAACAAGTAATGCTTCGTTTGAAATTCCGGGGTATGCTTACAATCAGACTACACACAACGTAACCGGACTGCTGGAAAGCCTGGAACGCCATAAAGTGACGGATCTGAAAGAAAAGCAGGCAATTATGAAGTTGTCGGATTACGGTAGAAAAGGCACGCAGATATGGAGGCTGTTCAGCAATACGACGTGGGGCAAGATCGGGGCACCGGGAAAGTATATCATTGCCGCATTGACCAACAAGCAGAAATAAACGCCGAATGATAAAAAAAGGTACGAAAAAATCTGTGCTATTCACAAATTCTTCGTACCTTTACGCTCCGGTAAAACAAGTTCTATCCACATAAAATATAACAAAATGGAAAACAGAAGTTTAGTAACCATTGCCGAACATTCTAAAGAAAAAATCCTCTACATGCTCGAAATG